>Ga0209992_10001231_pt1 | contig 28338 bp, 30 predicted proteins | sample 2SBtaG_2_FD_182564 | JGI IMG/M metagenome (GOLD analysis project Ga0209992, IMG submission 182564) | Deep subsurface microbial communities from Kolumbo volcano to uncover new lineages of life (NeLLi) - 2SBTROV12_ACTIVE470 metaG (SPAdes)... | ecosystem: Environmental > Aquatic > Marine >... | reverse complement strand
CTATTAGTAAAGGCTAATTTTAAGATGAAGTCGAATATAAAAAAACCCGCGGTGAAAAATCACAACGGGTTTGAATATGGTGCCGAAGGCCGGACTCGAACTGGCGACCTACTGATTACAAATCAGTTGCACTACCAACTGTGCTACTTCGGCATCAGATTGAGATTATACCCAAAGGCTTAAATTGCTCAATGATTATTTAATAAAAAATAAGGGTTAAATTGTCATTAATACAGACAAAAAAATACCCCAATAAAGGGGTATTTTAGTTTTTATAACCGGTTAATTAAAACCTAGGGGAGGCAGTAGCTGCAACAGCCGCTTGTGCCAATGAATTGACTGCTTGTTTGTTTGCAGCTTTAGCTAGGGCAACATCTTTGGTTTTCTTAGCTTCTTTAATCATCTTGCCAGTGTCGCGCCAAGCCATGCTAACATCTAATGCTTTTTTGTAGTTGGCTTCAGCTGCTGCTATGACTGCATCAAACGAGCCGCCCTTAGCTTCTACTGGTAAAAATTCTGCCGGTGTTGGTGGAATCACCTTGACACCGCCACCCAGTTGGTGAACATAAACCACTAGCTTTTTAAGCTGTGTTGCATTAATCACGCTTGATTGACCAAAGGCTGGCATTTCTGCATTTTGTGTATTTGCATCACCAACTTTATTAACACCGTGCTTAATCGTACGCAATACTGAGGCTCTTTGATCATCTGCTTTAAAGCGCCAGATGCCGTCTGTTAAGTTGGCTGCTGTCGGCGCCGTTGGCTTGCCTGTTGGACCATGACACGCCATACACATGCCTTTCATATAAAGCACTTGGCCTGCAGGATCTTTTTTGCCTTGACTGAGTCCCATGACATAATCGGTAAGTTTTTCTATCTCTGGGTCGGTTAAATTGCCCAACATGCCTTTGCCTGGCATATTGCCTTTTTTACCGTATGTAATGGTTGTGTTAATTTGTGCCAATGTGCCGCCAAACACCCAGTCATCGTCTGCCAATACTGGGAACCCATCGTTACCTTGACCACCTGCACCATGACAAGCTGCACAATTATCACCAAATAATACTTTGGCCGTTTTTACTGCATACTCTCTCAAATCATCATTGAGTACGATTTCTTCTAAGCTACTATCAGCAATGGCTTTTTCTTTATCAGCAAACTTGGCTTCGCGATAATCTTCAAGCTGTTGAACGCTTTCTTTCATTTCACTAATTTGAGTCCAGTTAGCAGAGCCTTTATTGTGCTCGCCAAACCAAGGAATGGTTGGGAAATACAATGCATAAATTACAATTGAAATAGTGCCTATATAGAGCGCTAGCATGTACCATCTTGGTGGTCGGTTGTTCAACTCCCTAACATCATTGTCATCATCCCAAAAGTGGCCAGTGTTATTTTCACCTGGATATGGATTCTTATGTTCGCCCATTGCTACTCTCCTCTCTAATCTTCTTTATTAACAAAGTTATTTAACTCTTCAAATTTCTTTTTATTTTTAGGCCTAAAAGCGTAAAAATAAGCACCTACCATTAACACAAATAAAACCACCGCTGTGGTAGCACCAAATATATCAACCGATGTCATTACTCGCGGTAAACGACGCCGTCTTCAAACTTAATCATATTGCCTAGTGATTGCAAGTACGCTACTATAGCATCCATTTCGGTTTTGCCGTCAACTTGCGCTGCAGCCTCTGCAATGTCACCGTCTGTATATGGCACACCAACTTTTCTCAAGCCTTCCATGTGTGCTTGAATGGATGCACCATCAACGGTTGCATCATCTAAAAAACGATATTTAGGCATCACTGATTCTGGCACTACAGCCTGGGGGTGGCGCATATGTAGAATATGCCACTCATCTGAATACTTGCCGCCTAAGCGTGCTAAATCAGGGCCAGTACGTTTAGAACCCCATTGGAATGGATGATCATACTTTGACTCTACTGCTAGAGAAAAATGGCCATAACGCTCTTTCTCGTCTCTAAATGGACGAATCATTTGTGAATGACATAAATAACAACCTTCGCGAGTATAAATATCACGACCTGCCACCTCTAATGCCGTATTAGGACGAACACCATCGCCTGGCTTCCAATCTGATAACTTCTTATCGCCACGTTGCCACAACAAACTCTTAGTTGAGCCGTCTGCCATTGTCACTTCTTCTTTCACTGCATCGGGATGCGTAAACAAAGGAACGATCTCAACAATACCTGCAATTGACGCTGCAAGCGCCATAAACAAATACATGCCAAATACATTTTTTTCTAGTTTAGACTGTAAGCTTTCTTTGCCGTTTTGATTTGCCATTGCTCTCTCCTCCTATGCTGTTGCCGCTTGAGCAGAGGTTTGCTCCTGGCCCGCTTTACGAATGGTAATAATAACGTTGATTAACATGGTAATCGCACCTAATACGACTAGTGCGCCTCCTGCTGCCCTCATTGCGTAGTAAGGATGCATCGCCGATACCGATTCTGCAAACGTGTAGGCCAATGTACCGTACTCATCGTACGCTCTCCACATCAGGCCTTGCATAATGCCCGATACCCACATAGCGACAATATAAGTTACGGTACCAATAGTATGCACCCAAAAATGAATCCCCAATAGTTTTTGCGACAATCGAACATTATAGATTTTTTCAATCATGTGATACAGTGCACCTGATGCCACCATGATGTTCCAACCGAGTGCGCCCGAATGTACGTGACCAATAGTCCAGTCAGTATAGTGCGACAAGGCATTAACCGTTTTCGCCGCCATTACTGGGCCTTCAAAGGTGCTCATCGCATAAAATGCTAATGACATAATTAAGAAACGCAAGATGTAGTCTTCACGCAAACGCTCCCACGCACCTGAGAGCGTTAAAATGCCGTTTAATGCGCCGCCCCATGATGGAATGATCATCGCTAGTGAAATGGTTGCGCCTAATGATCCTGCCCAGTCTGGTAAAGCGGTGTACTGCAAATGGTGTGCGCCTAGCCACACATAACCAAACATCAATGCCCAAAAGTGAATTACTGATAGACGGTAAGAATAAATAGGGCGCTGCGCCTGCTTTGGAACAAAGTAATACATCATGCCTAAGAAGCCAGCTGTTAGGAAGAAGCCAACCGCATTATGCCCCCACCACCACTGGATCATGGCATCTTGTACGCCAGAAAAGATTGAGTAAGACTTGAACCAATCAACGGGTATAGTGAGATTGTTAACCACATGAAGGTAAGTGACCATCACCATCATGCCCATAAAGAACCAGTTGGCCACGTACACATGTGGCACCTTATTACGATCACGAATGTGGATAGTCATAATAAAGTTATACATGTAGCTCGCCCAGGCCAAGGTGATAGCAATATCAATTGGCCATTCTAGCTCTGCGTATTCTTTAGCTTGAGTCAATCCTAGAGGGAAGGTGATTACCGCAGAGACAATGACCAAATTCCACATAATAAATGTAAACCATGCCATTTTGTTGGACCAAAGTTTGGTTTGATTGGTCCTTTGAACAATATAAAAAGCAGAGGCCATGAGCGCAGAGCCGCCAAAGGCAAAAATTACGGTATTAGTATGCAACGGTCTAAGGCGACCAAATTGGAAATAAGGTAAATCAGTGCCTAAATCATTTAAAAAGGGCCATGCCAGCTCCGAAGCAATATAGACACCAATCGCAGTACCCAAAACCAAATAAACCACCGACATAATGGTAAACCACTTTACGACACCTAAGTCATATCTTTCTGTTAAGCTCATCTAAACTCTCTCCTCGTTTAATGAATAATCCTGCCTTGGCGGATTATTTAAATAAAAGGCAATTCTACATAGCCCTGATGATACCGTCAAGTCAATAATGAATTCTTGATATAGATCAATTTCTTCTATTTTTTATTAGTAGACGAATGGCGATAACGCTCAGCACTAGGGCCATTAAAAACCATTGCAGTGCATAACCTAAATGCTTGTCAACACTACCATAAAAGGGCTTCCATTGCCTAAAGAAACCATTGTTAGAATTAACATCAAGCTGTGCTAACATTGGAATAATTTGGTAATTTGATAGCTGAGACAAATATTCGATGTCTAAAGATTGAATTAGTATTGGAAAAGCGGTGCTAATTTTTTGTTGTTTAAGCTCAATGCGTTGCTTAGGTTTGATCAGACTTACTTTAATGGTGGTCGGTTGATTGTTGATTTTGATATCGGCAAGCTCTGTACGCTTTCCATGCCAAGGTACAAACCCACGATTAACCAAAATAGCTGCTTCTGTATTTAAAACAAAGGGTGTTAATACATAATAGCCCGCATTACTATTAATAATCTGATTGTCATAGATAAATTGCTTGTCATTATCATAATAGCCTTCAAGCAATACCTGGTAATGCTCCTTTTCTAATAATGACTCAAATTTCGTTACTAGCTTTGCTGGGTTTGATTGTGCAAGAACGATATCGCGCTCTATAGCTCTTTTTTCATCGGCACGCTCAAGCTGCCAAAAGCCCAACGACAATAACCCCCAAAGGGTTAGGGAGATCAAAACTCCTGGCATGATAATACTGCGTTTAATCATTATTTACCGGTGTCGAAATTACGGGTGCGTCCACCATAATTGCATTGGGTGTGATCCAGCCCATATAACCAGAAAACATAACCAATATAAACAACAGCACAGATAAGCTAACACGAACAACCAAAGATTTAAACATCTTATCAGAACCAGATTTTCCACCCTTAATCATGCCAATCAAACCAACCCCTAAGGCCACCAAAATAGCAATAATAATAATTACAGCAACCACTCCTGTCATAACAACTCCTTACTTTTACTTGATGAAAAAAAAGACCCCAATAAAGGGGCCTTTTTATTGTTCTAGCTAACTATTATAGCCAGTAAACAAAGACGAATAGTCCTAACCAAACCACGTCTACAAAGTGCCAGTACCAAGCAACACCTTCAAAACCAAAATGGTTATCAGCATCAAAGTGGCCTTTCTGAACACGGTATAAAATCACAGTCAACATAATCGCACCAACTGTTACATGGAAGCCATGAAAGCCCGTTAACATGTAGAAAGTAGATCCGTAGATTCCTGTTGTCATCTTTAAGCCATCATCATATGCATGGCTGTACTCCATAATTTGGAAGCCTAAAAATAGAACACCTAATGCAATTGTAGCTACTAACCAACCAACAATTTTATTACGATGACCTGCTCGTAAAGCATGATGAGCAAATGTTAATGTTACGCCTGACGCTAGAAGTAAAGCAGTATTAAGTGCTGGTAAACCCCATGGATCCACAACATCACCAGGTGTTGCGTTATCAATTGTCAATCCTTCTGGAATAGCAGGGAAGCTCATCACTGTTCCTGATTGAAGCTCTGTACCAGGCGCTAAAAATGCCATTTGGTGCCATGAGGCACTAAATGCGTTCCATAAGTCTGGTGTAAAGATATTGTTATCTGCACCACCTAACCAAGGTACCGATAATTGTCTTGCATAAAATAAAGCACCAAAGAATGCCGCGAAGAACATTACCTCTGAGAAAATGAACCAGCTCATTCCCCAACGGAACGAACGATCAACTTGTTTGTTGTAGATACCATTAGTGCTTTCGTTCACTACTTGACCAAACCAGCCAAACATCATAAATACTGTGATAGCAAGTCCAAGTGCCATCACTGATGCGCCCCATTCTACACCATGCATTGAGTTAGCCATACCAACAAATAATGTCGATATACCGATTGAGCCGATAATCGGCCAGTAAGTACCGTCTGGTACGTAATATTCTTGTTCGCTCATAGTTCCTTCCTCTTTTTAGCTTTCAAGTTTAAAAAAATTATAAGATAAGCTTATATCTTCTATTCGCTTATCCAGTTCTGGTTCAACTACAAATCGGAGCATCATCTCGACCTCTTCATGTGGTTTAAACACCTGCCTATTAAAACAAAAACACTCTAATTTCTTAAAATGTACTGCAGCATCAGTAGGTGCTACACTAGGGATCGCTTGACCTACAATGGTTTTATCGGTGTTATTTTTAGCAATATAACTGGTTGTGTAAAACTTACCAGGTATTACTTCCATCGATTCAACCTTTGGCCCAAACTGCACAGGAAACCCGCCCATGGTCATGGCAAAAAAACTTACCTCAACCTTGCGGTTCTCATCAACACTATATTGCTGTTCAGTATCGACTCTGCCTGTTGTACCATTAAAACCTGTGATCTCACAAAAGACATCATAGATTGGTGGCATAACAAACACGCCAAATAAAAACATTAATATTGGTGCTGAAAATAATTTAATCCAGAACCCTTTTGTTATTTTTCTTTGTTCCATATTAGCCCGTTGGGTTAAATAACACAATCGTGGCTATAAAAACTCCTATTGCAACAGCTGCTACAATTACCGAGGTAATCATAACGCCTTTTTTTCTATCGTCCATTAAGAGTTTTGAGACTCTTCTAAAATTAACTTTCTTGACGGTGGCTTATTAAATGAATGGTACTGAGCTTTTGGCTCTAATGTCCATTCTAAACCTTTAGCGCCTTCCCAAGGTCTTGCGCTTGCAGGCTTACCATTACGAACACAATCAATTACGATATACGTTAGCAAGATAAATGATGCACCGAATGCAAAACCACCAATTGAAGAGATGTAGTTGAAGTCTGCAAACTGTAATGCATAATCAGGAATACGACGTGGCATACCCGCAAGACCTAAGAAGTGCTGAGGGAAGAACAATACGTTAACTGAAATCATAGCCCACCAGAAGTGCACCTTTGACAAACTTTCGTTATACATCTTGCCTGTCCATTTAGGCAACCAGTAGAAGGTCGCTGCAATGATTGACCATAGTGCGCCTGTTACCAATACGTAATGGAAATGCGCAACCACGAAATAAGTATCATGATACTGAATGTCGGCTGGCACGATACCTAGCATTAAGCCAGAGAAACCACCAATGGTGAATAAGAATACAAAAGATACTGCCCATAACATTGGCGTCTCAAAGGTCATTGAACCTCTCCACATTGTAGAGATCCAGTTAAAGACCTTAACACCTGTAGGTACCGCAATCAGCATGGTGGCATACATAAAGTACAATTCACCTGCAACCGGCATACCAGTCAAGAACATATGGTGCGCCCATACGATGTATGATAAGAATGCGATTGATGCTGTTGCATATACCATTGAAGAGTAACCAAACAACGGCTTACGAGCAAAGGTTGGAATAATGTGAGAAACCACACCAAACGCTGGCAAGATCATAATGTAAACCTCTGGGTGACCAAAGAACCAGAAAATGTGCTGGAACAATACTGGGTCGCCACCACCGGTTGCATCAAAGAATGCAGTGCCAAAGTTACGGTCTGTCAACATCATTGTTACCGCACCTGCTAATACTGGCATCGCACCAATTAGTAAGAACGAAGTAATTAACCATGTCCAAACAAATAATGGCATATCCATTAGTTTCATTTCTGGAGCACGCATATTAAGCACTGTTGCAATAATGTTAATCGCACCCATAATAGATGAAAAGCCTAACAAATGAACTGCAAAGATAAAGAAGTCTGTGCTATCTGGTGCAAACGTTGTTGATAATGGTGCGTAGAACGTCCAACCAAATGCTGGCGCGCCGCCTTCCATAAAGAACGTGCTTAACAAGATACCACCTGCGAATGGCAGAATCCAGAAAGACCAGTTATTCATACGAGGTAGCGCCATATCGGGTGCACCTACCATCATAGGGATTAACCAGTTACCTAAGCCTACAAAGGCCGGCATAATCGCACCAAATACCATGATCAATCCATGCATGGTTGTCAGTGAATTAAAGAACTGAGGATCCATAAGCTGAATACCTGGCTGCAATAACTCAGCACGTATGCCCATTGCCAACGCACCACCAATTAATAACATAGTAAATGCAAACCACATGTAAAGAGAACCAATGTCTTTATGGTTCGTTGTTTTGACCCATCTCATCAAGCCCTTTTCAGGTCCGTGATGGTGATCGTCGTGAGAAGCTGCTGCTGTCGTCATATTATTTCTCCTTTAATTAACGTGCAGATTTAACATCTGAAGGTTGAACAACACTGCCTGTGTTACCAAAGGCATTTCTTTCATAAGTAATTACTGATGCAAGATCCGCATCACCTAACATCTTAAATGCTGGCATTGCGCCCTTACCATGTAAAACCATAGCAATGTGGTCAGCTGCTGCACCGTTTGCAATTGGCGAACCTATCATTGGCGGGAACACAGGCGGCATACCTGAACCGTCTGCCTTATGACAACCAGCACAGTTAGTATTATAAACACTCTTACCTTGCGCCATTAACTCGTCCTTAGTCCATGTCTTATTAGCGCTATCTGCTGCTGCTTTCGCTGCTGCCTGTTGCTCAGAAACCCATTTAGCGTAGTCTGCCTTAGAAACCACATCAACCACAATTGGCATAAAGCCGTGATCTTTGCCACAAAGCTCAGCACACTGGCCGCGGTAAGTGCCAATCTTGTCAATCTTAGCCCATGCATCATTAATAAAGCCTGGGTTTGCATCTTGCTTAACACCAAATTCATGAACCCACCAGTTGTGAATTACGTCACTCGAAGTGACTAAGAAACGAACCGAAGTGTCTACTGGCAAAACTAATCGTTTGTCCACGTCTAGTAAGTAGTTGTTTGCTTTTTCACGATCTGCGTCTGTACCATTAACCGCATCTTTGGAGTCTTGTGATAAGTTTGAAATAAAGCTAATACCTTCCTCTGGATAGTCGTACTGCCATTTCCACTGATGACCGGTAATCTTAACGGTCATTTCAGCTTTAGAAGTATCTTCTATGTCGATTAACACCTTAGTGGCTGGGATTGCCATTGCAACTAAAATAATAATTGGGATAATTGTCCATGCAAGCTCTGCTTTAGTGCTCTCATGAAAATTGGCTGCAACTGCACCCTTTGATTTTCTGTGTGCAAACACAGAATAAAACATTACACCAAATACCACTACTGCGATTGCTACACATATCCAAAATACCAACATGTGTAAATCGTAGATGTCTTTACTGACTGAAGTAACGCCTTCCGTCAAATTAAGGCCGTACTCAGCAAACACGTTGGTTGACATTAGGCCAACTAGCGCGCTTAAAAGAGTTGTTAATCTTTTCATAAATCCTCCAAATAAAATATACTTTTCGTCCCTCTAATGCACTTATACATTATAAAACTGCCATAAATGATACCTGTTTTTTTGTCTAAATCATAAAAAAAATCAATTTCTTGACTTAAATCAATTTCTTTATAATATTAAATGGATTATTGTGACATCTTCTTGACAACCCCATCAAGGTCTGATTTAATGCATAGCTAATTAACAACATATATTCGTGAGGAGATTATAAAAATGGCAATACCACAAACTGCAAGAATGCAAGAAAACCTTGGCAAGACTGCTGAGCTTAAACAAGTTGATATGGGCGCACCTTTTACTTGGTTAAAACAAGGTGTCAGCGACTTTTTAGCCATGCCAGTATTGGCGATTTTTTATGGTGTTTTGTTTACCCTTGTTTCTTATGGCGCTTGGCACTATCTAAGCACTTCTGAAACACTGGGTGATGTAGCCGCACCCTTATTAGCGGTGATTATTTTAGTCTTGGGTCCAATGTCTGCCATGAGCCTGTACGACGCCTCAAGAAGACTTTCAAACGGTGAAAGCCCTAACATCAGCGCTGTGTTTGGCGCCGCATTTAAAGCTAAGGGCTCTTGTCCAAGTATTTTCTTATCGGTGATCTTGGTTGTGCTTGCCATTGCTTGGATGATGTTCTCACCATTAATTTATGCAATCTTTAATACCGGCTCTTTAAACATTGTGAGCGAAAATCAAACGGTAGTGCAAGCGATTTTGGCAGACATCACTAGTGGTGCTAACACGGGCTTTGTCGTGACTTACTTTATCTTTACCGCTGTGGTTGGTTTAATTTCATTTATGATTAGCTGGTTCTCTTTCCCAATGGTGCTAGACAAAGACTGTGACCCATTCACTGCTGTGGTTACTAGCTTAAAAGCAGCAATGGCGAATTTGGTGATTATGCTTATCTGGGTGCCAATGGTTGGTATCTTGGTACTGGGCGCATTGATGCTAACAGCAGATCTTTACTTTGTTGGCTTGGTGTTTGTTATTCCAGTATTGGCTCACGCTACGTGGCATGCTTACAAAAGCATGATTGGCGAATTAAAATAATACGAGCTTAATTTTATCCCTCTAAAGCCCTTTGCATACTTGTACAAGGGCTTTTTTATGAGAGAGTTTTGCATAAACTGGTTTAATCATTAAAATACGTCTCATCTATTATTACAAAACTTTTGCAATTACATGTTTAAAAAAATACTACAAATTTCTATTGTCTTGGCACTTATTGTGGTGATCTTAGGCGCCTATACACGACTTGGCGATGCTGGCTTAGGTTGTCCTGATTGGCCTGGCTGTTATGGACAGCTGACTGCTCCTGATGTGGCAGACGGCACCAAACTTGAAGGTTATGACCGGCCAGTTGAAGTGGCTAAAGGCTGGAAAGAAATGATACATCGTTACGCCGCCTCAGCTCTTGGGCTGGTTATTTTAATTTTATTTGTTTTAGCTTTAAGGGGTAAACCACAATACCACCAATCAATGGCATTACCGAGTTTTACCGCATTATTTGTGATGCTGCAAGGCGCCTTTGGCATGTGGACGGTTACACTATTAGTACATCCTGGGATTGTAACCACTCATCTTATTGGTGGTTTTGTAACCACCGTCTTACTTGCCTGGTTGTTGTTAAATCAAAGCAGGCCATCAATCACTTATCGACACGTTTTAAAAAGACACAAATCATTACTACTGGTCGCCTTGGCTGTGCTTAGTTTACAAATTATTCTCGGCGGTTGGACCAGTACCAACTACGCAGCACTATCTTGTGGCGAAGAGTTTCCAAGATGTTTGGGCTCTTGGTGGCCAGAGATGGACTTTATTAGAGCCTTGTATTGGGGGCCGATTGGTGCAGAACATGATTATGAATTTGGTGTATTAGAAAACCAAGCCCGTGCCGCTATTCAAATGATGCACCGCATTGGTGCGCTAGTAACGACAGTTTTAATTGTTGCGCTTATTTATTTGTTTAAAGGTTATGCACACTTAAAATCAAACTTGTTATTAACTGGTGGCTTGTTAATCGTGCAAGTGATTTTGGGTATTTTAAATGTGGTATTGTCAATTCCAATGGCGGTTGCGGTTCTACATAATGCGGTTGCCTTGTTGTTATTACTCAGCCTTGTTGCCTTAGCGCATAAAATATTTAAAACGCCTGCATAAACAAAATAAACAAAACCGAAGGGGAGAGCGGTGAAAAATTTTATTGAAAATGATCATGCCTGTAGTGATGAAAAATTTGAAACCTGTACGGGCAAGGGAAGATGTGTACAAATAAAAAAGACACGTAATAGTATTATATGGCTGGGCGTGGCTATGGTTGTGTTGGCCTATCTTTTACTGGTCCCTGGTGCCAATAAAATCAAGGAGCTGTCTAAAGAGGTTAACCCTGCCGCCTCCCTATACTCTAACCCAAAATCACTACAAGGGAAGTTCTCGTTAATTGATGACAAACGCAAGACGGTGTTGCTATCTGAAGCGGCAAAAGACAAATGGTCGATCTTGTATTTTGGCTATGCCTCATGCCCAGATGTATGCCCGACTGACTTAGCAACACTAAATCAAACGCTTGGTATGATGAAACACGCCAATAAGCTTCAAGTGGTGTTTATATCTGTTGACCCAAAACGTGATGTGGGCAATCTAGACGCTTTTACTAAACGCTTTAATGCTAACTTTATCGGCCTGAGTGCTGAAGATGAAGTGTTAACCAATATGACAAAAGCATTAGGGGTTTATCACGAAGTAGAAAAGACCAAACAAAAAGCATTGACAGAAGATCACAGCAAACATAAAAAAATGACGAAAAAGCATAATGACCACAAAGATATGAAGATGAGCAACAACTATCTCATCAATCACACGGCCAGTTACTTATTGTTAAACCCCGATCTTAAATTAACAGGGCTGTTGACCAGCCCACACCACACACCCAAAATGGCGGTTGCACTTGATCTAATTATTGAAACACTAGATTAAGCTAGGGCAAATTTAACGACGGCAATCACCAACATAATAAAAACCACCGTCATTATTAAACCAACAATGATATAAGGCCAGGGGCCTTGTTTTTCAGTGCGTTCAAAGTCCTTAATAAGGTCTTCTTTCTTGCCCACACCAATCATGGCTGAAGTGACTGCTTTAAATACTTGCCCTAATCCTTTCACATTTCCCCCTATAAAGTAAATAGCCAGTAATGGTCTACTAGCAATGCGATAAATAATAACATTAAATAGTTAACAGAAAACATAAATGTGCGCCAAGCGATTTTGTTGTCATCTGGATTTTTGTAAATTTTAATTGAGTAAGCCAAGAACATTAACCCTAAAATCAGGGCTGAAGCCAAATAGATTAGACCCGACATGCCTGCCAAGTAAGGCAACAAGGTTACTAACAATAACAACACCGTGTACAGCAAAATTTGCATGCGCGTATAAGCCAGGCCATGTGTTACCGGCAACATTGGCACATCCACTTTTTTGTATTCTTCCACACGATAAATGGCCAATGCCCAAAAGTGTGGTGGCGTCCAAATAAATACAATTAAAAACAAAAGTAACGCATATTCAATGCCTTGGGTGCCGGTGATGGCCGTCCAACCAAGCACTGGCGGTGCGGCACCAGCAGCGCCACCAATCACAATATTCTGTGGCGTAGCGCGCTTAAGATACATGGTATAGATTACCGCATAGCCGATTAATGAGATAAAGGTGAGCACCATGGTAATGGTGTTAACAAATAGCTGTAATACACCCAAGCCAACCACGCCTAAAAACACACCCCAAACTAGGGCTTGATTGCGACTGACTTTACCTTGTGGCAAAGGACGCTGGTCAGTACGTGACATTTGAATATCGATCTGCTCATCAACCACATGATTAAACACTGCTGCTGAAGCTGAAGCCATAGAAATACCAACCGAGGCTGCTAACACTAACGTTGCGTCTGGTAGGTATGGCGCAGGCACTGCCAAAAACATACCGACCACAGCGGTTAACAAAATAAGCGCGACAACTTTAAGTTTGCATAGGCCGAGTAAATCACTTAATGAAGGCATCATAGTCTCCGATTAACCAATACGAGAATATTTAAACAAGCGCTCTAAGTCTTTAATAACGCGCTTAATAACCAAATCTTGTGGGTTATAATGCAACATCACATTACCCAATGGATCAATCAAAAATAAAGAATTATTTGGAAATTTGTTTAGCTGTTGGCTCAGCGCCTCACTTGGATTGGCAATCAATACACCAGGGTCTTGTAAATCAGTCGTGCCGTTAATTAACAGCAGTCGTTGAATTCGGCGCATGTCTTCATTCATTAAAATACGAATGGTTTTCATGTCTTTGAGTGTGTTTTTACAAGCGTCACCACAGGTGTTGGCTGCATAGGCTAGCGTCCATAAGCCCTGTAATGTGCCTTTGGTTTTTTCATCAAAAACAACATCTTGTTCTTCTGTGGTGATAATTGGATTAACAAACTCGCCATAGTTAACTGTGGTGCCGGTAAACGCTGTTGGGTTCCAATAGAAAAACGCTGTACCAAGCGCAATTGGCAAAACAAAAGTTGCCAACAATACCCATAATTCTTTTTTAGAATTCATAAAAACCTTGTTTTGCAAAGCGCGAAATGATACGCTTAAGCTGTTAAAAAATCAATTTTAGGTATTACAACCTTACTTCAATACCATTTTTTTTCATGGCAAGCTTTGCCTCAGTCACTGTGTATTCGCCGAAATGGAAAATGCTCGCTGCTAAAACCGCATCTGCTCCACCTTTAGTGACACCCTGTGACAAATGATCTAAATTACCCACACCGCCTGAAGCAATTACCGGCACATCAACCGCATCAGAAACCGCCTTAGTCAAAGGCAAATCAAAGCCGGTTTTAACACCGTCACAATCCATCGAGGTTAATAGCACCTCACCTGCGCCATGCTCACCTTCAGTCATTTTCACTGCCCACTGGACAGCATCAATACCAGTTGGCTTGCGCCCACCATGGGTGAATATTTCCCACTTTGGTGGCTTGTCTGAAACTTTTTTAGCGTCAATGGCAATCACAATACATTGCGAGCCAAATTTTGCACTAAGCTCGTTAATTAAATCTGGATTAAAAATAGCCGCCGAGTTGACTGCTACTTTGTCAGCACCGGCATTAAGCATGATTCTTACGTCTTCGGGTTTGCGAATACCGCCACCTACCGTTAGCGGAATAAAGACTTGCTCAGCAATACTTTCTACCATGTGCACGGTGGTGTCGCGCCCCTCATGGGAGGCTGTAATATCTAAAAAAGTAATTTCGTCAGCGCCTTCAAGGTCATAGCGCTTGGCAACTTCAACCGGATCGCCAGCATCTTTAATATCAACAAACTGCACGCCTTTAACCACGCGACCATCACGCACATCAAGGCAAGGAATAATTCTTTTAGCTAAACTCATAGATGAGAATTTTACCGCAGTAGGTATAATCTGTGAGAAATATGAATATTCCAAAACACATTGCAATTATTATGGACGGCAACGGCCGTTGGGCGTCAAAACGCTTCTTGCCTCGCATTCAAGGACATCAAAAAGGCGTTAAAGCGGTGCGCGAGGCGGTGAAACATTGTGGCAAGTTAGGGATTGAAACGCTTACTTTATTCGCCTTTAGCAGTGAAAACAAAAACCGTTCAACCGAAGAAGTATCTTTATTGTTTAAGTTGTTTTTAAGTGTCTTAAAACAAGAAACCAACAAGCTTAACAAACACAACGTTAAGCTCAAAATTATTGGCGATATGGTGTTATTTCCTCAAGAGGTGCAACAAACAGCTGCTGATGCGCAAACACTATTGGCCAACAACACCGGATTGACATTGGTGATTGCAGCCAACTATGGTGGGCAATGGGATATTGCCCAAGCAGCACAACAAGTTGCCAAACAAACGGCCAATGGTAAGATCAATGCTGATGATATTAATATTGAATCTTTTGCTCAATATTTGTCTTTAGCAGACCAACCCAAAGTTGACCTGTTGATTCGCACCAGTGGCGAACTTAGAATTAGCAACTTTCTATTATGGGATATCGCTTACAGCGAGCTGTACTTTACCGACACACTGTGGCCAGATTTTAGCCCGGCAGAACTAGACAAAGCCATCAAAGATTTTAATCATCGCGATCGTCGCTTTGGCGCTCGCAAGGACAAAGCATGCTAAGTGGAATGACACAAAGAGTTGCCACTGCGCTGATTTTAGCGCCTGCTTTTATATGGGCAATATTTGCCTTGCCTGCGCCTTATTTTTCTTATTTGTTGTTGGCTTTTGTCGCACTGGGTGCTTGGGAGTTTTCACGATTAATCAAAATAAAAAAGCCTGTTGGTAGAGCGTTAATCATGCTGTTTATTGTTGGTTGCGCTTTGGTTGCAAACAACCATGCACAAAACTTAGATAATTTATATATTTTGCTTTATGTTTCTGTCGCCTGGTGGGGGTTAAATTTATTTTGGGTGGTGAACTACCCTAGCCACACACAATCTTGGTTTGGCTCTGGCATTATTCGAGTGATGAGTGGCGTGTTGTTACTAGCACCTATGTGGGTTTCCTTAGTCAGTTTGCACTCAAAAGGTAGTGAGTATTTTTTGCTGTTGATACTGCTCATTTGGGCAGCAGATTCAGGCGCTTACTTTGTGGGCAGAGGGTTTGGAAAACACAAACTTGCACCTAAGGTTAGCCCAGGAAAGTCAATTGAAGGTGTTTTTGGTGGCATTGGTTTTGCACTTATTGTGATGGTGATTTTTTTACAAATACAAGAAATTTCTACAGAAAAATATTTAGGCTTCTTGTTTTTAGCCGTTGTCATATCAAGTGTTTCTGTTTTAGGTGATTTATTTGAAAGCTTGTTTAAACGTGAATCTGGTATGAAAGACAGCGGTCAAATATTGCCAGGTCACGGCGGCGTATTAGATCGCATTGACTCGCTGACTGCGGCTGCACCATTTTTCTTATTGGGTGTAAATTTACTATGAAGAACATGACACTCTTAGGTGCTACTGGATCAATTGGTAAAAGCACATTATCTGTAGTTGATCAACATCCTGATCAATTTAATATCTTTGCACTTAGCGCCAATACCAACTGGCAAGCTATGCTTGATCTGTGCCAACAATACCAACCAGATTATGCAGTAATGATGGATGAAGTTTCTGCTGAAAAACTAAAAACTGCACTTGATAATGACACGCAAGTGCTTAGCGGCGAACAAGCGCTGTGTAATATTGCATCCCATCAGCAAACCGATTATGTCATGGCTGCCATTGTGGGCGCTGCTGGCATGTCTTCTGCTTTGGCCGCTGCCAAAGCCGGCAAACGCATTATGCTGGCCAACAAAGAATCCTTGGTCTTGGCGGGCAACATTTTTATGGATGCGGTTAAAAATTCTGGCGCCGAACTCATTCCAGTTGATTCAGAGCACAGTGCAATTTTTCAGTGCCTACAAAGTGGCCGTTCTGGGCTTAGCAAGATTCAACTCACCGCTAGTGGCGGCCCGTTCTTACACACGCCATTAAACGAATTACAATCAATAACCCCTGATGAGGCTTGTGCTCATCCAAACTGGTCTATGGGTCGCAAGATCTCGGTAGATTCTGCCACGATGATGAACAAAGGCCTGGAAGTAATCGAGGCTTTTTATTTGTTTGGTCTAAAGCCTGAACAAATTGATGTGGTGATGCACCCACAAAGCATTGTGCATTCTTCGGTTTATTATGAGGATGGCTCTACTTTGTCACAACTTGGTAACCCCGATATGCGTAGTGTGATTTCTTATGCCATGTCCTATCCAAAACGTATTAGCTCTGGTGTTGAGCCGCTAGACTTAGCCAGCAATTCACCCTTAGAGTTTTATACGCCAGATCTTGAAAAATTTGCCTGCTTAAGGTTGGCTTTCGAGGCGCTCAAACAGGGCGGGGGCGCTATGGGAACCATTAACGCTGCCAACGAAGTGGCGGTTGATGCTTTCTTAAAGCAAACCATTGGCTTCTTAGACATACCCCATGTTATTGAGCAAACGCTTGAACAAACAAATAACACGGTCTTGGATGATCTTGATGCTGTCATTGCCAATGACCAAACAGCGAGAAACATCGCCTCTCAAATTGTTGCTAAATATGCTTAGTCGCGCTTTATTTTTAATTGCTTCTTTGTTGCTAATTAGCCCATCTAGTGCGTTGGCATATAGCTCAAACACACTGGATCGCTCTACCATTACCATTACCAAGTCGCTTAACTTTGATGCAAAAAAAGCCAATATCAATCCAAAAATTGTTAAAACACTGATACGTGTGTTTTCTTGGGGAATTGACTTTAATAAAGACCTACAAAAGGGCGATCGATTTGTTATTGTCGGCAACCAAAAGAGCACGCCTAGTGCGCTAATTTACATCGGTGCAAAAAAACACTTGGCTGTTTTTTCTTACACAGATAAACATGGACGTACTGGTTATTACGATATTAACGGAAAATCACTATACCCAAGTTTTTTAAGGGCGCCTTTAAAATATGACCGTATCAGCTCTAAGTTCCAAAGAAAACGGTTTCATCCCATCTTAAAAACTTGGAAACCACATAGAGCAGTTGACTATGCTGCCAAAAGAGGGACGCCAGTTTACTCTGTGGCTAGTGGCGTTATTCAACACCGAAAAAGAATGGGTGCGCTGGGCAACACTGTCTATATTAAGCATGGAAGTAATTATGTAACCGTGTATGCTCACTTGTCTAAATTTGCCCGTGGACTTAAACCTTCATCGAAGGTTAAAAAAGGCCAAGTGATTGGTTATGTGGGCTCAACTGGGCGCTCAACTGGGCCTCACTTACACTATGAATTACGCTACAAAGGTACTAGACGAAACCCGCTAACTCACCCGCTACCAAAACAAAAACAAGTTGCTAGTTCTGATTTTTGGCGCTTTAAAAATAAGGCCAATAACATCTTACGTAGTTTGTAGTTTTTATTGGCTGGAAATCCAATCTCGCCAATGTTTGACATCTAAGCTTCTCCAATATCCACTGTCGATATATTGAGCTTGATATTCAGATGCGCCCTTAACCTTGTTCAAAACTGCAAAGGTAATCAGCTCGCCGATGCGCTGCTCGTCTTTGGTGCCAGGAACCAACGATTCGTTTCTAATCACAGCTGCAATAAAGGCAGAGTTTGCATTGCCGTGCACCTCGAAAGACTCTTCAAATAAGTTTAATGCCAAAAAATCATTTTTAATAAAACCACCATCGCCGTCTAGTAAATACAAGGCATAGTCATACAACGAAGGGTCATGGCTTTGTCTTACTAACTTGATGAGTATCTCGTTAGCAATGCGCACCTGTGGCGGGTAACCCATGAGTGTATTGCCGTGGCGCATTTGCTTGGAGGTTTCGTAAACGGCGTCAAAATCATTGAGGTCAAACGCGCCTTTCATTAGCAAAGATTGTCCGCGCATCACCACATCGCGAGAGCCGATTTCGTTACCTACTTGGATTAACCGTAATGCACCGTCAGTCAATGGTGAAGCCGTTGTAAATTGGGCTATTAGTAGGGCAGTAATTAGAAAGTTTTTTATCATCATACTATGGCGTGTATTTTACCACAGACTCGCATTAACACGTCTGACATTCGTATTTTCAATGTCAGGATTAAGGTTAAAATAACGGTAAAAAATTACCAACAGGAACACTCTTGGAAACACTTTTTGACACTTCGCTTAGTCTGCCTCTAATCCAAAAAGGCAAGGTGCGTGATATTTACGATATTGATGACAAACGCATGCTGATTGTCACCACCGATCGTCTTAGTGCATTTGATGTTGTTTTTGATGAAGCTATTAAGCAAAAAGGCGCTGTGCTCACCAATGTTGCTAATTTTTGGTTTGATAAAACCAAGCATATTATCCCCAACCACCTAACTCACGAGCCGTTAGAAAGCGTTTTAAATTCACAAGAAGCAGCACAAGTTGAAGGTCGGGCGATTATTGTAAAAAAACTCAGACCACTTGCTGTTGAGGCAATTGTTCGTGGTTATATTATTGGTTCTGGCTGGAAAGACTATCAACAAACAGGTGCAGTTTGCGGCATTACATTGCCAAACGATCTTGAGCTTGCTGAAAAATTACCCACTACGCTTTACACGCCGTCTAGTAAGGCGGCCGTTGGCGAACACGATGAAAACATTAGCTTTGCCGATACTATCGATCTATTAGGCGAAGACATGGCCAACCAAGTCAAAGAGGCCAGCCTTAAAGTGTATCAGTTTGCAGCTGATTATGCATTGGCGCGTGGCATTATTATTGCGGACACCAAGTTTGAGTTTGGTCTTGATGAAAATAATCAGCTAACGTTAATGGACGAAGTGCTCACACCAGACTCTTCACGATTTTGGTCAAAAGCAGACTACCAAGTTGGCACCAGCCCAAAAAGTTTTGACAAGCAAATTGTGCGTGACTATTTAGAAACCCTGGACTGGGATAAAACACCGCCTGCACCGGTTTTGCCAAAACACATTATTAACAAAACAGCCGAACAATATTTAGAAGTACAACGCCTACTCACTCAAACCTAACCTCATGCAGCTAAGCGGACTCATTAGCAAAATGCACACCAGCCTTAATATGGGTACAGCGCAGTATCAACTGCCAATTGGTGATAAATTACTCAACATGAATGATTTGATTGGCGAGCCCATACAGTTAGAATTTAACGGTCAAATCAATTGCGCAAACTGTGGCAAGACAACCAACAAGAGTTACTCTCAAGGCTACTGCTATCCTTGTTGTCAAAAATTGGCCAGTTGTGATTTATGCATTATGAAGCCAGAAACTTGCCATCACCACTTAGGCACTTGCCGAGAGCCGTCTTGGGGGCTAGACAACTGCTTTACTTCGCACGTGATTTATTTGGCTAATTCATCCGGTGTTAAGGTTGGCATTACACGAAAATCCAACATTCCTAATCGATGGATTGACCAAGGCGCTGTTAGTGCACTACCAATACTCGAAGTAGATACTCGGCTTAAATCGGGGCAGATTGAGGTCGCGCTAAAGAACTTTGTAAACGATAAAACCAATTGGCGAAAAATGCTTAAAAATGAAGTTGAAAAAATTAACTTACTAGAGACGCGTGATGAGCTACTGCCAAAAGTTCAAGGGCTAATTGATGAATTAGGCGCCAAGGCCTTGAATAACGAGGCTTTAGAAATTAATTACCCTGTGGTAGAATACCCAAGCAAAATTAGCTCACTAAATTTTGATAAAACACCGCTTGTTTCAGGGGTGTTAAAAGGGATTAAAGGGCAGTATTTAATTTTAGATGTGGGTGTGCTGAATATTAGAAAATTTGGCTCTTACAACATAACATTAACTTATTAGGAAAACACAATGGCTGAACTTATTATTGAAGAATTAGCATTAGGCGAAGGCGCTGCCTGTAAAGCAGGTGATCACGTTTCTATGCACTATACGGGCTGGCTAACCAATGGCAAAAAATTTGACTCAAGCGTTGATCGCAACGAGGCGTTTAACTTTCAACTGGGTGTTGGCCAGGTAATTCCTGGCTGGGATCAAGGCGTTGATGGTATGCAAGTAGGTGGCAGGCGCAAACTCACCATTCCGTCAAAACTGGCTTATGGCGAAATGGGCGCAGGCAGCATCATCCCACCAAGCGCAACTTTGGTGTTCGACGTAGAATTATTAGCAATTAGATAAAATGAACGAAGACTTTCCTCGAATTAAACGCTTGCCTGCTTATGTTTTTGCCGTTACTAACGAGCTAAAAGCAAAAGCACGTGCGCGTGGCGAAGATATTATTGACTTTGGTATGGGCAATCCTGACCAGCCAACCCCAGATCATATTGTTGAAAAGTTGGTTGAAGCAGCGCGCCGTAAAGACACACACCGTTATTCAACCTCTCGTGGTATTCCACGCCTAAGGCGTGCAATTACTAATTGGTACAAACGACGCTTTGATGTTGATCTAGACCCAGAAACCGAAGCGATTGTTACTATCGGCTCAAAAGAAGGTTTGGCTAATTTAGCACAGGCCGTTGTTGGCAATGGAGATACGGTGTTGGTGCCTAACCCTGCTTATCCAATTCACCCTTATGGATTTGTTATTGCAGGTGCGGATATTCAACATGTGCCTTGTGGCCCGGAAGACGATTTTTTTGCAGAGCTTGAGCGTTCAATCAAAAACACCTTTCCTAAGCCAAAAATGCTGGTGCTTAATTACCCCTCCAACCCGACCACCGAATGCGTTGAGCTGGAGTTTTTTGAACGCGTGATTAAAATCGCCAAAGAACACGAGATTTGGGTAATTCAAGATTTGGCTTATGCCGATATCGTTTTTGATGGCTATGTAGCGCCTAGTATTTTACAAGTTGAAGGCGCGAAAGATATTGCGGTTGAGTTTTTCTCTTTGTCGAAAAGCTACAACATGCCTGGTTGGCGTGTCGGCTTTATGGCCGGCAATCCAACACTCGTTGCCGCTTTAGCAAAGATCAAATCTTACCTAGATTACGGCATGTTTACCCCAATCCAAGTGGCCGCTATTGAGGCGCTAGAAGGTGATCAAAGTTGCGTTAAAGAAATTTCAGATATGTACCAAGAACGCCGAGATGTCTTGTGTGGCGGATTACAGTCTATTGGTTGGAACGTTACACCACCCAAAGCCACCATGTTTGTTTGGGCTAAGATTCCTGAATTCTATCAAGAATTAGGCTCGTTGGAGTTTACCAAAAAACTCCTTAAGGTGGCAAAAGTTGGCGTGTCGCCTGGTATTGGCTTTGGTGATTATGGTGACAAGTACGTGCGCTTTGGTCTTATTGAAAACGAACATCGAACTCGTCAAGCAGTGCGTGGCATTCGAGAAATGTTTAAACAAGATGGGTTGTTATGAGGCTGTCAGCCGAACAATTTAAGCAGTCAAAACATAAGCGTTTAACGCTGCTTGGCATGTCAGGCGTTGGCAAAACACATCTATCAAAACTGCTTAGCAATGAAGACAAATGGTACCACTATTCTGGTGACTACCGTATTGGTGCCGAATATCTTAATCAGGCAATTCTTGACAACATTAAACACAACATCAGACAAGATGAGTGGCTGGGTGGTCTGTTAGACAACCAATCTATTAGCGTTGAAAACCAGATTACTTTTGATAACCTGTCATCCGTTTCTGCTTTTTTGGGAAAGGTCGGCAACCCTGAGCAAGGCGGTCTGCCAATTGATGAATTTACTCGTCGTCAGGCGCTACACCGAGAGGCCGAGATAAGCACCATGCTAGATGTGCCACAGTTTATTGAAAAATCAGCACAACAAGGATTTAGTCACTTTATTAACGATGCTGGCGGCAGTCTATGTGAGCTCGATGATGACAAGGTGTACCAAAGCCTTGCTGAACATACGCTTATCCTCTATATTCGAGCCAGTGAAACCAACAAATCGGCATTGATTGAGAGAGCACAAACACATCCTAAACCTTTGTACTACCAAGCTGATTTTTTAAAAACACAATTAAATGCTTATCTGGCTGAAAACAATCTAACCTACATCGCACAAATTAACCCTGACGCTTTTGTTGGTTGGGTTTTTCCACAATTGCTTGCACATAGAACGCCAAAATATGAAGCGATTGCTGAAAAATATGGCTACACCATTGATAGCGAAGATTTGTACCAGTGCAAAAAAGCAGATGAAGTATTTGAGCTCATCAATGGAGCGCTTGACTAATGCCACTGATTGCCCACTCTAGTTTGCCATCGTTTACACGCCTAGAACAAGAAGGAGAGACCATCTTGTCAAAAGATCGCGCCGACCACCAAACTATTCGTGAACTGCATATTGGCCTATTAAACATGATGCCAGATGCAGCACTTGAGGCAACCGAAAGACAGTTTTTCCGCTTGATTGGACACTCAAACCAAATTGCACAGTTTTATCTTCACCCGTTTACTTTGTCCTCAATTAAGCGTGGCGACAAGGCACAAACACATGTTGATACGCATTATCAAAATTTTGACGACATCAAGACGCAAGGGCTAGATGCGCTTATTATTACCGGTGCGCATATTGAAGAGGCTGACCTACAAAAAGCACCTTTTTACGACCAACTCAAAGAAGTGATTGAGTGGTCGTATGATAATGTCACTTCTACTTTGTGTTCTTGCCTAGCTACCCATGCAGTACTCGAGTTTCGTTATGGGCAAAAACGAACACCGATTGGTGAAAAATGTTGGGGCGTATTTCCACACCAAGTGTTAGATCGCCAACACCCACTCATGAGTGGCGTCAACACTTGTTTTGATGTGCCGCATTCTCGTTTTAATGAAATTACCAAGGCGCAATTTGACAAAGCAAATGTTAAGATACTGGTTGACAGCAAGGTTGGTGCGCATTTGTGCGTTAGTGAAGATTTACTCAGAATTGTATTCTTTCAAGGGCACCCAGAATACGACACCATTAGTTTGTTAAAAGAATATAAGCGTGAAATAATTTCGTTTTTAAATAAAGACAGAGAAAAATACCCCTCTTTTCCAAGCAACTACTTAAGCCCACAAAACAAAGCCATCTTAAATGAGTTTAAAGACAAGTTGCTTGGTGGTGAGTTTGAAATAAGCGACTTTCCTGAAGCGCTAATTAGCCAAACTCTAGGCAATACTTGGCATGATGCCACCAGTGGCATTATCAACAACTGGATTGGTTGTGTTTATCAGGTAACTCATGAAGACATTGACAAGCCATTCATGGACGGCATCAACCCAGACGACCCGCTCAATTTAAAATAAAGGCTAAACTGGTGTGCTCAATTGCAAAGCCGTTACTAGAATGGTTTGACCAGCATGGTCGCCACACACTTGCATGGCAATCAAAGCCTATTAATAGCTACTATGTTTGGGTTAGTGAGATCATGTTGCAACAAACGCAAGTCGGCACGGTCACTGGCTATTTTAATAATTTTATCCACCACTTTCCAAATCTAGCGGCGCTGGCTAACGCCAACGAAGACGCTGTTTTAGCACAATGGGCCGGACTGGGTTATTATGCTAGAGCACGAAACCTACATAAAAGCGCAAAAATTATCATGCAAGATCACCAAGGAGTGTTTCCCACTAACATTAAACAGGTGATGGCTTTGCCGGGCATTGGCGAGTCAACGGCAGGGGCGATATTGTCAATCAGTTATAACCAAAACCACGCTATATTGGATGGCAATGTCAAACGTGTTTTGTCTCGTTATCATCAGGTAAAAGGCCATTATGCTCAAGCTAAAACCCTTAAAAAGCTTTGGGCATTAGCCAAACAACACACACCCAATACACGTAATAATGACTACACACAGGCCATTATGGATCTGGGTGCAACGCTGTGCACTCGCTCTAACCCGGACTGTGGTCGATGCCCTGTCCAACAAGGGTGTCAGTCTTACCAGTGCAATACACAAGCCGAATACCCAAACCCCAAACCTAAGAAAAACAAGCCCAGCCGATCAGTTGCTATGTTGATTTACCAAAATAAACAAGGGCGTGTTTATCTGGAAAAAAGACCACCAAAAGGCATTTGGGGTGGCCTTTGGAGCTTTGTAGAATGTGAAGATAACTTAGATGAAATCAATCGCACGATCCAACAGTTTGACACAAACGCCCGCATCAACAAAACACTTGATCCGATTAAACACAGCTTTACTCATTACCACTTAGCCATTAACCCTGTGGTGATTGATTGTCCGGAACAAACACGTGGTTTCCAGACAATTGACCAATTAAAAGTTGGCGTGCCAACACCTGTGAATAAAATCTTAGCGCAATTAGATTAAAATAGCGATTATGCAACTTATTCGCGGTTTAAATAATTTAAAAGAACATTCTGGTTCTGTGGTTACCATTGGCAATTTTGACGGCGTACATGTTGGTCACGAAAAAATCATCTCAAGACTGACAGCGTCAGCTAAAAAATTAGGCTTGCCTTCGGTGCTTATTTCGTTTGCACCAACGCCACAATGTTTCTTTGGTCGCGAGCAGGCCACACTTAGCAATTTCAAAGAAAAACACTGTTTGCTTTTACAGCTTGGTGTAGACGCGCACCTATTAATTCATTTTAATCAAGCATTTTCTGAGCTTGAGGCCAAAGACTTTATTCAGCAAGTTTTGCTAGACAAACTCAACATGAAACATTGTTTGATTGGTGATGATTTTCACTTTGGTAAAAATCGCCAAGGAGATTTGGCATTGTTACAAAGCCTATCAAAAGCCAACGGATTTAGTGTGGAAAACACCCAAAGCGTTTTGTGTAATGATTGTCGTGCAAGTAGCTCAGAAATTCGAACACTACTATCCCAAGGCAGTTTAGATGAGGCAGCACAAATGCTAGGGCGAGAATTTTCAATCTCAGGCAAAGTCATTCACGGACAACAAAAAGGCCGAACCATTGGCTTTCCCACCATCAATATCCCTATTAAGCGAAAAATTAGCCCAGTTTTAGGCGTATTTGCAACCACGGTTGAAATTAATGGTGTGATTTTTCAAGGGGTGTGCAATATCGGCAACCGGCCAACCATTGACGGCACAAAAACCTTGTTAGAGGTGTTTTTATTTGATTTTGATCGCGATGTTTATGGGCTTGAGGCTAAAGTTGTGTTCAAACACAAAATCAGAGACGAAGAAAAATTTGACTCTTTTGAGGCATTAAAACAGCAAATTAAACTAGATGTAGAAGACGCCAAAGATTATTTTAGCCACTAGACAGCTTAAAACTTCAACCCAACCTTAACCGCCAAGCTATCCGAGTAGCCAGCATTCACAGCCTCTGTTCTCTCATAGCTAAATGATGAATCCCATTCGTCTTCAGTATAGAGGTCAGTACCGAGTACAAACTTCCAGTTTGAATCGGCTTTATTGTCTAGTTGCAACTGGTAGTTAGTCGTCTCATTGTTGTAATGCATATTAACCGTTGAGCTGCCTGATACATCTGCACCATATTCAAACTTCATAAACGGTCTGATGTTGCCCTTATGGATTGGGATTAAGTAGTCTGCATCAACACCTGCTGATAGTACGGTTGAGTCAATCGTTTGTTCACCATAGGTGAGTGCAGTAGCACCGCCTGTTTCAGAGTAGCCATCATACCAAGTGCGTGAGGCGTGTATCTTGCCGTAAGGCGATAAAGAGAAGCTGCCTACGTTAACAGTCTTCTGTTTAAACATCAACGAAGTAAAGAACTGATTAGCATCGTGAGTACCTGTTAAAGTATCTGAACCATCGATACGAGTCTTATCAACATTGATATGCCCATAGCCCATCATTGCTTGTGCCAAATCCTTATCGTTTTGTCTGATAACACCATAAGCAGAGAATGAGTAGCTGTCTGCATCAACGGTAGAGTTATTGGTGGTATCCGCATCACTCTTACCAATACCTAATACCACGCCAATTAAATGACCTCCAATCTCAGGATGTTTATCATCTTTAACAATCCGATCAAAACCCAAAGAGATATTCTGAGTCTCAGAGTCTTGTGCAGATGAGCTAGAAGTAGAATATGTTTTACCTACGGTAATACGCCCTTCAGTCCAAACGTTCCAATCACCCATTACTTTGGTATTGCTGGTGGCGTTAAGCACTTTATCAATCGTATCTTCGCGCACCTTGGCAAATTCATTATAAGCAACACTACTTAAGCCTTGTTTGGTGTCATCCGTTATGGCACTCACTTCTGGCGCTTCACCGTTTTTAATGTTGTTACGTATTAATTTAACAAACTCATTATTTAGCTGTAGCTTGCCAGGTTTAACATAGGCAGTGTTCATTAGCTTATCTACCGTCGGGTTGGCAAAGTTAAATCTAATGCCCTGGTGTGATAAATTGCTACTACGAGCATTAGCGCTTAGCCAACTCAATCTATTCTCAACCGCATTAAAATTCATCGTTACAGCGTCAATAGCAACACCACTCATTGCCTTTACACTAGCAGATACATTAGTTTTGTTGAGCGGGCTAGATAGATAAGTCCAGTTAAATTGCGTGGCTGCTGTGTTGGAATTACTAGCAGCATCAGTAAACGCACCTGCTGCTACATCTACTGTTACTGCACCTTGTGCGGTTGGAGTTAAGGTAGCAGTATAGACGGTTGAGGAGGTTGTACTAAAGCTTGAGAGTGTTCCATTACCGACAGTAATGTCACCCACAACAAAGTTAGAAGTGGCTTCATTAGAGGTAAAGGTCATTGTTAGTGTAGCATCTTCTGAGGTTGAGCCATCTGCAACACTACTAGCACCACTGGCAGTGATGGTCATTGTTGGGCCAGTGGTATCACCCGACGAGGTGGTAAAGTTAAGGGTTGTAGTATCACTAATGCCTGCATAAGAGTTTGATGAAGAATCATCAAAAGCAGTTGAAGCAATTTGTAAATAATAACCCGTTGAATTGTCTAAATCAACTGCTGGGTTAATGGTGATGGTAGTCGAGCCTGAGCCTGATATATCTGAAGTTACATTAAAGGTTTCTACAGTTGAGTCATCAGAGGTTTTTTTAAGGGTGATGTTGCCACTCTCGGCATCAACCGCTTCGCTAAAGGTTAGCGTAATGTTGCTACTGGCATTAAAGCTGGTTGAACCATCTGCTGGTGATGATGAACTTAAAGTTGGATTGGCGTCGTCCACATCTGTCACAGTGATAGTGACTGATTGAGTATCGGTATTGCCAGCGGTATCGGTTGCTGTGGCGGTAAAGCTATAAGAGGATTTAGTCTCATAATCAGGGGCTGAGTCAAATGTTACTACGCCTGATGAACTATCAATACTAAACGATGCTGAATCACCGCCACTGATCGAGTAAGTGATAGTATTGGTATCAGTTGCATTTACATCAATTGCAGAAGTTTGATTTTCGGCCACTGAGGCTGTAGCAGAGGATGATACGCTTGGTGCGGTGGTATCAATGACTAAAGCTTCATTACCTGCAAGTGAATCAGAGCCACCAACAGTTGGCAATGTGAGTGTAGCATTGTCTCCGCCACTGCTTTGGATAGTGCCACCATTAAGTGCAAGTGCTGTGGTTGAAGTGTAGTCCAAATCTGAGGCGATATCACCTGCTTGAACGGTGTAGTTAAAAGTTAGTGTTGTTGTAC
>Ga0209992_10001230_pt1 | contig 28343 bp, 35 predicted proteins | sample 2SBtaG_2_FD_182564 | JGI IMG/M metagenome (GOLD analysis project Ga0209992, IMG submission 182564) | Deep subsurface microbial communities from Kolumbo volcano to uncover new lineages of life (NeLLi) - 2SBTROV12_ACTIVE470 metaG (SPAdes)... | ecosystem: Environmental > Aquatic > Marine >... | reverse complement strand
TTGTCAATAAAGATGGCAAACTTATTGCTGGAGGATTTAAGCAAGGAATTACCCCTCATGAAGGTGATGAGACTAGATTGCAGTCGTTTTTGGAATTCGTTTCAAAAGCATCTATTCGAAAAGAATACGATGAAAGTTTAGGTCCGATAAACTATCTTGCAGCAAGAAGAGACAAGGCAGTTTTAGTAAGTTTCCCATTTCCTATCACTCAAGTGCTTTTACTAATTTCTGCAGAACCTACTGCCAATATTGAAAATCTGGCAAAAAAAGTAGTTGAAATATTTACTGATGTTAAATAATTAAAATTAAAAATTTACTCATTATCCATTTATTCCTTATTGAAATTTAAATTTTAAACACATAGTTTTAATTTGATATACATTTACAATAATTGGATTGAAAGCAACATTTGGTGCAGGATGTTTTTGGCATGTAGAGGATTTACTTAGTAAAACTAAAGGTGTTGAATCTACACAAGTGGGGTATATTGGAGGACAACTTCCAAATCCTACATATGAAGAAGTATGTACTGATAAAACAGGACATGCAGAAGCTGTTCAGGTTGAATACAATCCTGATGAAATATCTTTTGAAGCATTACTAGATATATTTTGGAAAAATCATAATCCTACAACTTTGAACCGTCAAGGTCCGGATGTTGGAATTCAATATCGTTCAGCAATTTTTTATCATGATGAACAACAAAAGGATATTGCTGAAAAATCAAAACAGTCCCTTGATGAATCTGGAACTTATGATACACCTATTGTAACTGAAATCACTCCAGCTCCAACCTTTTACAAGGCAGAAGAATACCATCAAAAATATTTTAAAAAATGTGGAATGTAATTCACTTTACAATTAATACTGGAATTTTAGCTGTATGTACTACATAGTTTGATACGCTTCCAAAAAACAATTGTTTTGTAGTACTTCTTCCACGTGAACCAATCACTATCATGTTGAAGTTACCTTTTCCCTGAGCAAGTTTAACAATATTATATCCAATTTCCCCATGCATTATTTTTTTATTGAAAATAATTCCATTTTGGGCTGATAATACCTTGGCTTCTTTCATGAATTTCTCAATTTCTTTATTGAGTGATTTTCTAACTGAGCCCACTCCTTTGAATTCTGAATGAGGTGGGGCATAAATTGAATAAACCCCTGTAATTGTGGCTCCACATTGCCTTGCAAACGTGATTGCCATTTTAAGACCTCTTACTGAATTTTTAGATCCATCTAGTGGAACTAGAATTTTTTTAATTTGATTTTTTATCACAATATTTTCCATTTTTTTGAACTTAAAAAACATACTTGTGATGATAATTTTTTCAAAATATTTGGAAATCTATTGTTTTAATGATCGCAAAATTAACTAAAACTTATCTATTGATGATTTTGATGCTAAAATAGTGGAAGAAAAATTTCTTCAGATTGATGAAAATGACATTAGATATTTAGAGTCAGGAAGTTCTCAAAAAACACTAGTACTTGTTCATGGTTTAGGTGCTTCAGCTGAAAGATGGGATAAGGTAATTCCTCTTTTCGCAAAACATTTTCGGGTAATCATCCCTGATCTTATTGGATTTGGATATAGTGATAAACCTCTTGCAGATTACACTTTGGATTTTTTTTCATCTTTTTTAGAAAAATTTTTCGCTGCTGCCCATATTCAGAATCCTATTTTGATTGGTTCTTCTTTAGGAGGGCAAATAGCTGCAGAATACACTGCTGAACATCCACAAAATATTGAAAAACTAATTCTTGTCTCACCCTCTGGTGTTATGAAAAAATCAACTCCTGCACTTGATGCATACATTATGGCTGCACTATATCCAAATGAACAAAATGCAAAAAATGCTTTTGAGTTGATGGAAAGTTCTGGAAAACATATTGATGATGAAATTGTTAATGGATTTGTTGAACGTATGAAATTACCTAATGCAAAATTGGCATTCATGTCTACTCTTTTAGGATTAAAAAACGCTAAAGTGATTACAACAAAATTACAATCTATGATTACACCTACATTGATAATTTGGGGATCTGATGATCCTGTAATCCCAATTCAACATGCTGATGAATTCGTTGCATCGATTAAAGATTGCAGATTTCTTAGGATGGATAATTGTGGACATACTCCATATGTTCAGGATCCTGATACTTTTGCATCCTATGTTTTGGATTTTCTTAATGTGGATTAGAATCATTTAAATACCATTTTATTCCACCTCTTACCTATGAGTGGTAACAATAACCCATATGACCCTGCAGAGATGTTCAAATCTTGGATTCAAAAGAGTGGTAATGCCCAAACTGAATTCATGAAAAATTTTGGATCTCTGATGACAAATCAATCTAGTCAAACATTCAATCCATTAGATGCTCTCAAAGGAGTTGCTGATAGTACAAGACAAACCCAATCAAATATTGCAGAAAACATGTCATCTATGCAAAATAAAAGCATGGATACAATGTTTAGCATTGGACAAATGCTTCCGTCATTTATGAACTGGGGTGCATTCAAAACTACTGTTGGTAGTAATGGTAGAATTTCAATTCCTGAGGCAGAACGCAAGGCCCTTGAATTAAGTGAAGGTGATTTAGTACAAGTGATTATTCTTCCAATAGCAAAAAAATCATCAAAAGCTAGGGGGGTGAAAAATTGAGTAAAAACGAACAGACACAATCAAATCCAAAAGATATATTTTCTGTATATCAGCAAAACGTAGATAAATTCTTCAATGGTATTAGAACATCAGTACCACAGTATCATCAAGCAATTACTAACGTACAACAGGAATTCATACAAGCTTATGAAAACATTGCAGATTCAGCAGTTACATTACAAAAAGAATATGCAAAGAAAGCAGGTATTGTATCAAACATTCCTGAATCTACCATCAAAGTAATTCAAGATACAACAGAAGAAGTCGTAAAGGCTACATCAATTCAGAACCAAGTTACACTTGCAACTATTGATGCTGCACAACAAAATATCAAAACCTTTAACGACAACGCAAATTCATTTGCTGAACTAAATAGAAACATTCTACAATCTTGGATTTCTGTATTCACTACAAAAACCAACTAGTCGGAATCTATTTTTTTTAATTTTTTCCTTTTTTTATGATCTTTCTAAAAGCCATTTCCCAAGCTCTGGCAAGACTTTCTTTTGTGATAATGAACTAGCTATCATCCCAACATGTCCTGTTGGGTACATACGTAATGTTTTATCCTCGCTTCCTATTGCATAATGAAGTGGCATACTGCATTCAGGTGAAACCAGATGGTCTCCTACTGCTACTTGAGTAAAAACCGGCATTGTAATTTTCTTCAAATCAATAAGTTGATTTCCTACATACATTTTGTTTTGAATTAATAAATTATCTTGATAGATATCTTTGATCCATTGTTTGAATAGTTCCCCTGGAATTGGTGGTGTGTCTCCTAACCATTTTTCCACTCTGAGGAAACTATCTACAAATTTCTTATTTTCAATATTTTTGAAAAAATTGACATATTTTTCAATACCTTGCTCGAATGGTTTGAGCACTGAAAAACAATAATACATGAATTCTGGAGGCATGTTTCCAACTACATCTACCATTTTATCCACATCCATGTGTTTTGCAAGATTGCTAATCACTGTGGTGTCTCTCCATCCGTCAATTACCGGTGCAGTTGCAATGTAATTTTTTACACTTTCTGGATGCAGTGTTGCATATGCTGTAGCTATTGTAGCTCCTGTACAATATCCTTGTAAAGAAATTTTATCAGTTGATGATTCATTTTTGATATGTTCAACATACGTGTCTAAATACCCATTTACATAATCATCAAAATCTAGATATTTGTCCATACTAGTTGGAGTTCCCCAATCTAACATGTATACATCAAATCCTTGTTCTAGTAAATTTCTCACCCAACTTTTTTCTGGATGTATGTCTAGAATATGAAATCTATTAATCAATGCATATGAAATTAACAATGGAGTTTTGTGTTGTTTGTCTGTTAGTGGTGTATAATGTAATAATCTTGTTTTATCCATTTCTTGAACCACATCGTGTTCTGTTACCTCCAAACTAATTTCATCAGGAGCTGATACTAATTTTGGTGCTTCAATTACATTTTTACTAAATTTTAAAAGCTCTTCAATGATTTTTGGGTCAACTGTTGATTCATTCTGCATTTTTTATCTTCTCCTTTTTCTTTAACTCCAATTCTAATTTTCCAACTCTTTTTTTCAAAGAATGAATTTCTTTGTAAACTTCATCAATCTCCTCTTTACTTGGAAGATTCACTGATTGTAACATTACATTAGTAATATTATTCCAATGTTTAGTTAATTCTAATTCTTTTGATACAAGCTTTCCATAATTTTCTCCAAATTTCCCTGAATCAAATAATTCTGTAAAATCATTATCAAAAATATCTATCCATATTCTCTTAAATGCCTCAATTTGTTCAACGTCTTGAGGTACTTCAGGAGCTTTAAGATTTACTTTCTTTTGTGCATCAGTCCAAGTATCTGAAAGTTGTTTGTAATATTCTGTATAATATTTATTGAATTCTAGTAATATTTCATTTATTTCAATTAATTCTGTTGAAACTTTTTTTGAATTTGATGCAAATGCCCTCATCGGACCAATGGAATTCAAAGCTTGTGGTTTACTTGACATTAGATGCATGATATCTGTCCAAAAAAGGGATAGATGCTTGAATTCTCCACTAATATCTTTAGATGACTCTGATTGCACAGATTTCTAATAATACAGATCGCAATAAATAGTTCGATTGTCTACTTAGGTAAATGGCCAATACTGAAGAACTTGAAAAAATTTGTCGAAAAATTATAAAATTAAATACAAAAATGCGCTCAGCTCGACTCATCAACAGTCGAGGCCATTTAATGGCTGGTGGCATGAAAAAAGGATTACTTTCCTTAGAAGCACAAAAACAAGATGAAATGATGTTCATGGAACTTGCTTTACGTGTTAGAATGAGACATGAATTTGATAAAGAATTTGGTGAGGTTCACTTTTCAATGTCTTATAGAGATAAGGTAATTGTAATGAGTTTTCCATTATCTAATGATGATGTCTTGCTGCTATCCTGTGAAAAAGAAATAGATTTTGGTTCTATTCCATTCAAAGTTCTCAAAATTATAGAACCTCTAACAAAATCTCCACTAAAGACATTCTAATCGTAACAACTTAATTCTATTAATTTTTAAATTGATTATGACATTAGAACAAGATGTTAGTTGGAATGAAATTGAATTATTAGTAGAACAACTATGTAAAAAAATTTTAAAATTACCTAGAACATTTTCAAGTATTACTACTTTAAGTCGAGGTGGATTTGTTCCGTCACGTTTAGTTGCAGATTATTTAGGAATAGAAATTATCCATGTTGATAAAAGAAAAATTTCATCTGATTCATTATTTGTAGATGATATTTTTGATACTGGTTCTGCATATGACAAAGTTATATCAAAAACTGACAAACCCTCAAAACTTGTTTTTGCCACATTATTTGCACGACGTGGAAAAAAATATCCTACAAACCTTGTATATGCAAAAAAAACAAATAGTGACGCATACGTCATTTTCCCTTGGGATAAATTGGAATTTCAAAGATCTATTAAGTAATTTTTAAATTTCAATAATTTTTCTCAAACCTGCACATCTATTCCTTATTGTTACTTCTGTAACTCCTGATGCTATTGAGATATCTTTTTGTGATTTTGATTCACCTATACTTATACATGCAAGATATAGTGCAGCTGCAGCAATTCCCATAGGGTCTTTTCCTGCTACTGCGCCTAGTTTTTTGGCAATGTTGAGAATTTTGATTGCTTTACGTTTAGCTTTTTCACTAACACTTGCACCGCTTGCAATTTTGGGAACTCCTTTGACTGGATCAATTACTGGCATTTTAAGTTCAAGTTCTCTGAAAATTAATCTATAGCATCTTGCAACATCTTTTCTTCTAATGTTGATACCTTCTGCAATATCATCTAAAGTTCTAGGTGTTTCTGTATTTCTACATGCTGCATAAAGACAAGCAGCAACTAATCCTTGTATGGATCGTCCTCTGACAAGTTTTCTCTCCATTGCTTTTCTATAGATATAAGCTGCTTTTTCTATTACAGCATCAGTTAATGCCAGTTTGTCTTTTAATTTATTCATCTCATTTAATGCTTGTCTAAGATTTCGATCTGCAGATGAATTTGCTTGACTTCTACTGTCCCACGTTCTTAATCTTTCAATGGAACTTTTTACATTTGCAGACAATGGTTTTCCTGTGGAATCTTTGTTTACTGCTCCAATTACTGTTGATAATCCCATATCGTGCATTGTAAGTGATGTTCCTGCTCCTGTTCTAGCTTTGTTCCCTTCATCATTTGAAAATGAACGCCACTCTGCACCTGTATTTGTAATTTTATCATTTAACACTAAACCACATTTTCCACAAAATAATTCACCAGTATTTTCATCAGTAATGATTTTTATGTTTAAACATGAAGGACATTTTAAAACTGATTCTTGAGACTTTTTAGGCACAAATCAAATATACTCTAATTTATCTAATAATGATTTTACCAAATATCTTATGGTTAGTTGTGTGTAGGCAAAGCTAATTTGGTTTTAACAATTTTTTGATTAACTAAGAAGACAATACGCGTATGATGGTGATAATGATGGATACATGATACTTTCTTTTTCACTAACATGTTTTAGTCCAATTGAATGACCGAGCTCATGAGTCATTATTGTCTCTACACTGTCGACATCATATAATTGAAAAATACCATCACAATTGTAATCACCTAATGTAACTTCTACTACTCCTTTACCAAGATGCGCATGTCCTAATACTCCTTCACCTATATCTCGAACTACCCATGTGACCCAAACATTTGCTTCATATTTATTGTTAGTAACTTCGAATTTCATTTTTGTTTTTTGATCATTACTTGTTAACTCCTGTCCTTCCCAAAATGAAAATGAATTTTTCAATGTACTAACATGATCTAATGGGAGTCCTGTTGGTTGCTCATTAATGTAAACTTTGTAATTGACAATGTATGTGTCATTAACTATCTCAAATGTTGGATTGGGAAAACTCTCTGATGCTTTTTTTACTTCATTCTCAAAATTCCATTTTATATAATCTCTGAGGAATTTTTTTATGACATCTTTACTTGGGTTTGGAGATTCTATGTATCTTTTTTCCTTGGAAATATCATTTAGTATTTTTTTGATATATCTATCAAACAAATAAGCTTCATGATCTAATTCCTCTTGTGATTTACTTGGTTCTTGAAATTCATATGAAAATATTTCATTTTCAATCATTTGGTGTACTCCTACAACAAAATAATTGTCATTTGCATTGTTTTTTGCCCATAATTCCAAATTTTCTTTTATTTTAATTGAGGATACATCTTCAGTGTTTTGTGTTGGTGGAATTTGAATAATTTTATTTTCAAGTAAGTATTGTAATATTGAAGTAAATTCATTGTCATCTACAATACCTGATACCCACCACCCTGTGATTGATTTCACCCATTTGGGAATTAATATGGGATATTCTTTTTCTAATCCATCTGGTTTTTCAGTTGGATCATATGGATATTTTGAAATTACTTTATCGATAAATTCTTTGTAATTTTTAATCACTATGCTGTTTGGTTTTTCTTTGATGGCTTTATCAAAATATTTTGCTGCTTCTTTGTATTCTCCCAAGTTTCCAAAACCTATGCCTATCCCCGTTAATGCAATAACATCATTTGGTTTGAGTTGTAAAATTTTATAAAATTGATTTAATGATTTACTGTGATCATTAAGATTACTTTGGGCAATCCCTTTCATTTTTAGTGTTGAAATATTATTTGGTGCAATCTCTAAAACTTCATCATAAATTGATAATGCTTCTTTGTATTGTCCATTTTTGAAATGCTCAGTAGCTTGATTAAATAATATTTCTGCATTTTCTTGTGTTTGGGCAAAAACTGTTTGTGAAAAAATAAATGAACTTAGTAAAATTATGGATGCAAAGCAAAAAACTATTTTTGAATCTATTCTCATATGTGTATTTTTTTAATTACATTATTTCTATTTTGTACTAAATTAGAGCTTTAACTTACAGTTAACACTCATAATTTTCTCATTAATTTGGAAAATCTTTAATTTATTCAAATAATGTATTTTTATGATGACTGAAATCGGTGCAGGTGAAATAATCTATGATTTACGAAAAAAAATTCAACAAGCTCAATTTGATTTAAAACAATTAGGAGAACCCATTTCTAATATACCTGAATTAGTCGAATCCGCAAATTTACTACGTTCAAACGAGTATCTCTTAAAAGTAAATGATAAAAAATCTGAATTGATTTCAGCCTATGAACAACATGCTAATGCGTTAGAAGAATTACTTTCAACTGTTTTTGATATTCAAACAGATCTTAAAGAAATTCTAAAAGAACAATCCTCTTTGATTTCATCCCCTAGAAAAAAATCAATTAAACCTAAAACTAAGTCCAAAACTAGATCAAAGAAATAAATCTATTTTGATAAATGAATAATGTCACCAGCAATCACTTTGTGAATTTTATTTTTATTTGAAATAATCAATGCTCCATCTTCATCAATTTTAGTTGCTTTTCCTTTAATTTTTCCATCAGTTGTATTGATTTCTACATTTTTCCCTAACGTTGATGATCTTTTTGACCATTCTAAAATAATTTTTTTAGTCTGTTTTTTATTTAATAATTCATATATTCTTTCCAATTCCACAAAAAAGTTTTGAACAAGTTGAATTGGTTTTATTTTTTTATTTTGTTCACTTAATGATGATACCCCGTAAAAATTAGGAGTATCTTTTAGTATTTTTTTAATTGCTTTAATATCTACATTAAAATTAATTCCAACTCCTAACACCAAATTCTCAATTTTATTTGATTCAAATGCTGCATCAACTAGAATGCCTGCAATCTTTTTACCTTTGATAGTTAAATCGTTTGGCCATTTTAATTCCGGTGTTATTTCAAATGTACTTTCAATTGCTTTTGATAGTGCCAAAGATGATGCAATTGGAAATAATGTAGTAATTGATATATCAAATTTTGGATGTAAAATTATTGAGAGCCAAATTCCTCCTTTAGGGGAAACCCATCTTCTACCTGTTCTACCTTTTCCTCCTGTTTGTGTTGCTGCAATTATTACGGCACCATTGTTTTCAGGCTCATTTGCTATTTTTAATGCCTGATTTTGTGTTGAATCAATTGAATCAAAATAATATGCTTTTTGTCCTATTAGTTTTGTTTTGAGCTCTGTTGTAACTTCCCATGGAAATAATAAATCTGAATTTTCTGTTAATTTGTAACCTAGTTTTTGTTTTGATTCTACAGTGTATCCTAAATCTTGAATTTTTTTAATATGTTTCCAAATTGCAACTCTACTAATTCTTAAAACATCACTCAAATCTTGTCCTGATAGATATTCTGTATTATGAGTCTGTAAAAATTTTAGAACTTTAACTAATCCGGGATTGTTGAATGAATTAAAAGTCAATTCTAATTTATTTTAATTTCAAGTATATGAATTTGTTAGAATCCAATATCGAAATCAAATCCACCATCATCCATTCCTGAATCTCCGCCATCCATTCCTGAATTTTCTGGAATGCTATCTGTTGGAACATAATCCGTCATTGCCATTCCCATCATACTAAACATCATACTAAACATCATCATATCCATTACACCAAAAAACATCATCATGGGTAAAAATGATTTATTCTCATCCATACATTCTTGTAGTTTTTGTTTATCTCCAGTTTTGTAAATTTGTGACATATTGCCCCATCTTTCTTGTATTTCATGGATTCTCTCATCTAATTCTGCGGATCCTTTTTCTGTAACTATTAATTCTATTTTTTTACCAAACAATCCTTTCTTTTCTTCTACTCGAATGAATCCTCTCTTTTCAAGTTTTTCTAAAATCGAATTCAATTCTTCTGGGTCAACTTGTGTGATTCTTTGAATTTTATCAAATTTTTTTTCACCACGTCTGATTGCACCTAGTACAATCACGTCTTTTGGCTCAGGATCCATCACGTTTGTATTTTTTTGTGACTATAAAATTCTTATTTGAAATATCTAAAAATTATATTCTTCATGGTTTTAATTTTTTTATGGAATGTGATGATTATTCTGATGATCAAATCCGTGAAATTCTTTCATTATCTAAGGTTGCAGTAATTGGAATGTCCAAAACTTCCTCAAAAGCTGCACATTATGTTCCAAAATACCTTTCTGATAATGGATATGATATTACTCCAATTAATCCTACAACTGATAAAATTTTAGATAAAAAATGTTATTCGTCAATTTCAGAAATTGGTGAAGAAATTGATATTGTAGATATCTTTCGACCCTCTGATGATGTTTTACCTTTTGTCGTAGATGCAATAAAGAAAAAGCCTAAAGTAATCTGGTTACAAGAAGGAATTCATAATTTAGAAGCTGAAGAATTAGCAAGAAAAGAAGGTATCAAAGTAATTTTTAACCGATGCATGTTGGCAGAACATCAGAGATTATTATAATGACTAATTTTGAAAATTTTTATCAAGATTTACTTGATTTGGCAAAAAAACATGAACTACAAAACACTCCATTAAAAATTGAAAAAGATCTTGAAAATGATATTGTTAAAATTTTTGGTGAAAAAATTACGTCATTAGCAAGAGCCAAAAATGGACTAAATGATGTAACTGAATTATCTTATGCAACTGCTGAACATCACCCTTATTGGAATTTGTTGTATAATTGTTCAGAGATTGCAAATACTGTTTTAGATAAATGGAAAGATTCTTTCTCTGTTGAAGATTTTTCTGATATTGATTGGGCATTAAAAGAATTGAATCAAACATTAGAAAAAATAAAAAATAAAAATTCTCATCATTGCTAGGCAGAGATAAATATTTTAAAATCTCAATAATTTCATGCCCATAAAACTTGGTTTAATTGGAAAAACCAATACTGGAAAAACAACTTTCTTTAATTCTGCAACTCTTTCTTCTGAAGAAATCTCATCCTATCCTTTTACTACTAAAGCACCTGTGTCTGGAATTGCACATGCTATTAGTCTCTGTGTTCATCCTGAATTTAAAATTCAAGATAATCCAAATAATTCAAAATGCGTTGATGGCTGGAGATACATTCCAATAGAATTAATCGATTTACCTGGACTCATCAAGGATGCTTGGAAAGGTAAGGGTCTTGGGAATCAATTTTTATCAATTGCAGCACAATCTGATGCACTACTTCATGTTGTTGATGCTTCGGGAGGTATTGATTCTACAGGGAAAATAACTGAAACTGGTACTGGTGATCCAATTTCTGATTTTGCAGATATTGAAGAAGAATTAATCATGTGGTATCATAAAATTTTAGAAGGTAATCGTGAGAAAGTATCAAAACTAATTCGTAATGGATCTGATATTATAGATGCAATCACTGATCTTTATCGAGGAATTGGTGTAAACAAAAATCATGTTAAAGAAACACTTTTTGTAACAGGACTAGAAGAAAAAGATTTTGATAATTTTGATATGGTTGACAGCAAAAAATTTGCATCACATCTCAGAAAAATATCTAAACCCACTTTGATTGTTGCAAATAAAATCGATGTTGAAGGAGCTGACAAAAATTTTGCTAGATTGCGAGAACGATATAATGATTCAATTATTATTCCTGTAAGTGGAGATAGTGAATTTAGTCTTAGACGTGCTGAACAAAAAGGACTGATTAAATATTCTCCTGGTTCTGAGCAATTTGAAATAATTAAATCTGATGAACTAAATGAAAAACAAATCAATGCTTTGGATTTTATTAAAAAAGGAATAATGGGTGAATATATGAGAACTGGTGTGCAATTTGCAATTAACGTTGCCGTTTTCAAATTATTAAAAATGAATTCTGTTTACCCTGTTGCTGATGAACAAAATCTTTCTGATAAAAAAGGTAGAATTTTGCCAGATTTAATTTTGTTAAAAGATGGGGCAACAATAAATGATCTTGCAAAAGAAATTCATACGGATTTAACAAAGGGTCTTCTTTATGGAAAAGATTTGAGATATAATTTGAGATTACCTGTGGATTACCAATTACGAGACCGAGATGTTGTATCACTTGTTAATGCTTCAAAAAAATAATTCCTTTTTAGTACACTTTTCTTTGTTTAATGTTCAATTTTGTGCCTAATTTCTTAGTTAATCCTAGCGAATGCTTCATCTGAAACTATTAGTTCCTTGAATTTTTCTGGCTGGATAATTTTAGCCAAAATCTCCAACCCTTCTACTGTTCTAATACTTGGTTTACTAAAGAATGAATTTGCATCTACTGCAAAAACCATTTTATTTTTTACAGCTTTAAGATTATTCCATTGCAGATTTTCTTTTAGTATCTTGTTATATTCTAAAATAGTTCTTTTAGTATCAAAACCACATGGCATCATAATTATAATATCTGGATCTGCTTTACTAATCTCTTCAAATTTTAAACGTCTTGAATGTTCTCCTGTTTTACTTATCATGTTTATTCCTCCTGCGATTTCTATCATTTCTGGAATCCAGTGACCTGCTGTAAAAAATGGCTCTACCCATTCAATTGCAACAATATTTGGTTTTTGATTATTTTGGTGTTTTTCAATATTTTGAATTCTTTCTTCGAGAGAATTTGTAATTTCTTTTGCTTTTTCTTGTTTTTCTAATATTTTACCTAATGTTGTAACTGATTTTATAATTTCATGTATGTTGTGGGGGTCTATTGAATGCAGTATTGGTTTTTTTTGAAGGATTTCTATTGCTTTTTTTACCTGATTTGTATATGCTGCACATACTTCACACGTCTCTTGTGAAATTATTAAATCTGGATTTGCATTTATAAGATTTTTTTCATTTAATACAAAAATATCTTCTCCATCTTTTAATAATTGACAAGTTTTTGTATCAATTTCTTTACTAGTTAATTTATCTGAATTTATTACTGAATCAATAACCTGTAATTTTGATTTTGCATCTGAGGGATATTTACATTCATGTGTTACTCCATAAAGATTATCTTGAACTCCCAATTCATACAACAATTCTGTTGCACTGGGCAAGAAAGAAACTATTCTCTTTATTGTCATAATTTAATCATCAGAATTATTCCTTAAACATTATACGTTAACAATTCGTCAATTATTGCGTTCAGGCAAGTTAATAGGCATAATTTAGGCACAAATTATGATGTCATCTGATTCTCAAGATATCCGAAGAGCAATTTTAGCAAAATGGCATGAGGGTCTTTCAAAATATGGCAATCTCTTTTCATCTGATTCTATCAGTGGCACTAGTCCTCCATCGGTTTTTGTGGGTTCTTATAATTACCCCAAAGTCTTTGTTGGCCCTATGGTCCCGCCAATTCATGGTGATACAAGTTTACTTGACAGTCCAGAAAAATGGAAAGGAAAATCTTTAGAGGAAATTGTTAATTTTAGATTGAATTTAGTTCGTGGTATACAAAAGGTTTCAATTGATCAAACTGAAGGGCGATACATAGAAAATTTACAAGAAGTAACAATGTCCTCAAAACCTACTGATTCCGATTTAATATTTCAAAAATCAACTTCGCCTAAAATTTCCCTTGATGGGGAGAGTGCCCCTTTTGGACCTATTGGAGAAATAAAATCTGCAAAATTTTCTTCAACTAGTTCTGTTAAATCAATTGAAAAAACTTTCTATGACACTGATTTAAAAGCACAAGATGCTGTTTTGAATTTATACAATTCAGGAATTGAAATTTCTAAAATTCAAAAATGTTTCAGCATTGGAATGTTGGGTCAAAAAAGAAAGCTAGTCCCTACAAAATGGAGTATCACTGCAACTGATGATATAATTTCAAAATCCCTTTCTGATGAAGTTTTAGAATACAGTTTAATTGATTCTTGTAGAGTTTTTTCATATTCACATTTGGGTAATTATTTTTCTATTGTATTATTTCCTCATAGATGGATCTATGAAATGATTGAAGCCTGGTATTCAAATGGGGTATTGGGATTTGGTTCTGATTACGAAGATGCTCGTGGTATTGATCATCCTCCTGCAATTGCTGGTGCATATTTTGCAGCAAAATTGGGAGTTTTGGAATATCTAAGTGAGAAAAAAATTCAAGCAGGAGTTATAATTTTAAGAGAAATTAGACCCGAATATGCCATTCCTGTGGGTGTTTGGCAGGTTCGTGAGGGAATTCGTGAGGCTATGAGACAAATTCCTACTATTTCTGATAATTTTGAGCATGCCTTATCTTTGGCATCTGACAAAATGAGTATTAGTAAATCTGAATGGCTTTCTCATGGTAATATTTTGAAACTAATGAAACAAAAAACAATCTCTGATTTTTTCTAGATTTTTGACATCATTTTTTTGATCTCTTCTAATAAGAGAGCATAAATTCTAGATTTTAAATTAAAAGATGAAACAATGAGTGATACTCCTGAAACTAGTTTTTCAAATTACGGTGTATATGATGTAAATGATCTACTTGAGTTGTCTTTACCTAACACTGAGATTAAAATTCAAAGAATTGCTGAAAATGCTTTTTCTTATTATCGAAAAAATTCTGAGGGAAAAATTATTGAAAAAATGATTCCATCAAAATCAAATGATCTTAAAATTGAGATTGCCCCTATACGCCCACTTAATTATCCTGCTCGTAGAACAGGATATGTTTTTTTAAAATTTGATAAAGAAATCTACTTGAGTGAAAATTCTGCTGCCAGTATTTTTGTTCATTGTCCAATTGAAATAGGACTATTTTTAATTCATGATTCTAATCGAGAATCATTAGATTGGTTTACTTGTAATCCGTTAAATTCTAGATTCGGTTTGTATGGTTCTCCTGATACTGGAATATTGTGTAAATACGCCCAAGTATCCCTTGCCACTGATTTTAATGACTCTATTCCATATGTTGAAGGAGTTCTAAAAATTGTTATTGAAAATAATTTAAAAACTGGCCAAACTGTAAGTAAGGTAATTTTTCCAATCACTGATAATTCTCTATACTATGAAGATTCTAAATCTATAATTGATGGCATTAAAGTTACTCTGAAAAAGAGAGCTGTAGTAAGTATTGCGGATGTTAAAACTGATACTCTTGAGACTGATTGGATAAAATCTCCTACATGGGAAGACACTACTGCAAGTACTGGAATGGAGATGGGATTAGAATAATGCCACTTGAATTCCTACAGGGTTTATCTGAAATGCAAATTGTTGGAACATTAACTGTACTTTCATTATTAGTTGGAGCAATAATTATGGCATCTGGTTTGATTATTGCCAAAATTGTAAAAATACTCTTTTACAAATACTATGCTCCCACATTACCTAAAGATACAGCCCAAAACCTTAGCAAAATAATCTATTTTGGCATAATAATAATTTCATTTCTGGCATTTACTTCTAGTCAAGGCATTGATCTGTCTGGATTGTTAGTTGCTGGTGGAATTTTTGCAGTAGTCATTGGATTTGCCACTCAATCAGTTGTTTCTAATTTAATTTCAGGTATTTTCTTGATGGTTGAAAAACCTGCAAAACATGGAGATACGATACAACTACCTGACATGAATATTTCTGGAACTCTGCTAGATATTGGAACTTTTTCAAGTAGACTGCGAAAATTCGATGGGACCATAATTCGAATTCCTAATGAGAAATTTTTCACATCAAATATCCGTTCACTTACTGTATCTACTGTTAGACGTGCAGAAGCAATGGTGGGCATTTCCTACAAAGATGACATTGAGAATGCAATTTCTGTAATTACTAAAGAGATTGAACTTAGTATGCCATTTGTTCTTCGAGTACCTGAACCTGAATTTAGAGTAGAAGAGTTGGGTGACTCTAGTGTAAATATCCAAGTGTTAGTATGGCATCCTAGAGATGATTGGAGTCAAGCTCAACCCATTTTACTTACTACAATAAAACGTGCACTTGACAAGTCTGGAATAGAAATTCCATTCCCGCAACGTGTAATTTGGGATGCAAAAGACTAGTTATGCAATATTTGATAGTTGTTTTTTCTTTGATTGTCTTTTCTTAATCAAACTAAACATTATCATTCCAACATTGATTATTGAAATAATTTCAATCAAGTCTACTCCATACAAGAACCAATCAATTACTGGATGAACTCTTGATACTATTCCTGCTTCTAACATGATATCTGCATTCCATATCATGTGTGGAACTTGAATGAATTGAATTATTGCAATTAAAATTATACTTCCTAGTATTTTATTTTCATACCAATTCCAAAATTTATTCCATACATTCATGGTTTGTATTTATTTTTAATTCTATTAAACAATGTGAAAATTAGATTATCCTAATTAGACTCTCCTAATTTTTTTAGGTGTAAAAATCATTAGTGTAAACTAACTCTTTTTAATTTATTTGAAAAAATATTTAATTTTATTTTATTTTTATAATTTTAGCACACATCTTTTCCGCAACCCGGACAAATTTTTATTTTACAATATTCGCAACCACAATTACTACATGTTTTTATCGAGTCCAACGGAAATGTCATATTTTGCCTTACAAAATTTGTTTTTAAGGGCAATTTGTAAAATCATGCTTAATTGAACCTATTTTTCACATTAATTTCTCATTTCTTAATTTTTGTCTATTTCGATAAATTATCAAATGATACATGATAATATTTTTGAGTTTGTCTTCTACTGATAATTCATCATCAATACAAATTGATAGAAAATCCCGATAGTCTTTATCTTTAATTTTGATTTCTATTTTTCTCAATTCATAACTTGAATCCTGATGGGGCAATTCTCTCTTGAAATTTGTATGGCGTGATTAATACAAAATCTCATGATCTCTTTACAAAATGGTTTTTTGAATCCTTCTTCAAAATGATAAAACATGACGTTAGTGTATGCTTCTGTATCGCATCCTAGTATATTACAAATCATAAGAGAATAACTATCAAATATTACATCTAAAAGACTAGGTTATTATGAAAACTGAAATAGAAATTGATGAATATAGAAAAGTAATAGAAGATAGATTAGTTAAAACTGAATCAATGGATGCTATGAAATACTATCAAGGTGTTCTAAGGGCATTAGATTGGATAAAAACTGGAATAGATGTTTAAATAAAATATTTAATTTTATGATTTGGATAATCCTTCACGAATAGTATCACATAAAATTTTTGAAAAAGTAATTGTTGTATTTTCTTTTTTAATTCTATTTGCTTGTTTTTGGTGTAATTTTTTCATAAATTCATCACTGATAATTACTGTTATGCGCTTGGACATACGATTTTTAGAAATTTTAACAAAATAAACTAACAAGTTATTATCATAATTGGTTCTATGATCTTATAATGAAGAAAATTTGTATGATGTATTGTATTTTTATTCTTAAGTAATTTTACAGTATTTTATTGATGGTAGTATCTTGAGATTATTGAATTGATATTTTGTAATGTTAATTTTGTATATTGTTAAATCCTTATCAAACTGCATTTCAATATTTACTAAATCATCCACATTATTCCAATTAATTTTAATGATTTTTGTAAATAATCTCATGTTTGTTCAGAAAAAGTATTCATGAATTTCATGCCTATTATTGTTAAAATATTCAAGAAAAAACTAAAAATCAGTATTTTTCTAAAAATATGTTTTTAATTTTGAACAAACTAGCAATATTATGTTATAATAATTAATAATATAATATGATAATACCCTGTAAAAATTGTAATAAAAAATTTGAATTATTACAAGCAACAGAGTATCTATTAAAAATGGGGTTAATGTCGCCTGACACTGATCTACTATGTGATACTTGTCAACCATCACACATGTTTGTACGTTAAATTTACAAATCTCTGATTTACTTTAATATGATAATTAATTCTCAGATTTGATGTTTTCTTTTTTCATCCACGTAGTTTTCCCTTTATGATCTATTAATTCAATATTCATTTCATTGATTTTGTCTCTAATTTCATCTGCTTTATCGAATTGTTTCTCTTTTCTGAATTCCTCTCTACTGATAATTAGATTATCAATCTCTTGTTTTTCAGTTTCAGTTATTTTTGGAATATTTAACCCTAAAATTTCTAACATTCTATCTAATTCTTTTTTAATTATATTGGCATCTTTTTTTCCTAATTTTTCTTCAGCTGCTAATCTGTTGCCCTCTTTTACTAGTTGAAAAAATGCGGAAAGTGCTAGATGTGTATTAAAATCATCCTCTAATGCATCATCGAACTCTATTCCTATTTTTGAAACATTTTTTTCAATGTCTACATTATTTTCATTAATTGCATGAATTAATTCATAATAACATGTCTCTGCTTGTCTCCATTTTGTTATGTTTTCTTTTAACATCTCTTCAGAATAATCAATTACTTTGGAGTAATGACCAGATAAACAAAACAATCTAATGATGTTTGGTCCCCAATTTTCTAAAACATGTTTTATTGATTTTGTATTTCCTAATGATTTTGACATTTTTTCTCCACTAATTGTTACCATGCCTACATGCATCCAAATTTTTGCAAATTGTGCATTGGTACATGCCTCTGATTGAGCTATTTCATTTTCGTGATGAGGAAAAATTAAATCTCTTCCTCCTCCATGAATATCAAAATTTTCTCCAAGATATTTCACACTCATTGCAGAACATTCGATGTGCCATCCTGGTCTACCTTTTCCCCATGGACTATCCCATAAAGGCTCTAAATCTGATAATTTCCATACTGCAAAATCTAGTGGATTGTTTTTTGATTCATCAATTTCTATTCTTGAACCTGATTGTAATTCATCTATTTTCTTTTTTGATAATTTCCCATATTCTGGAAATTTTGCCACTTCAAAATATACACCATTTTTAGAAGTGTATGCAATATTTTTTTCAATTAACTTTTCAATGAATTTGATGATATCATCAATGTGTTCAGTAGCTTTTGGATAGTTTGTAGCACGTTTAACATTTAATCTGTCAAAATCCTCAAAATAATTATCAATATACTTTGTACTGATTTTTTCAGCAGTGGTATTTTCTGTATTTGCACGATTAATTATTTTATCATCCACATCAGTGAAATTTTGAACAAATTCTATCTCGACTCCTTTACTCTCTAAATATTTCCTCAAAACATCAAAAACTATGATTGTTCTTGCATGGCCTATGTGGGATTCATCATAAACTGTAACTCCACACAGGTATATTCTAATTTTATTTGAAACATCAACTTCTTGCTCTAAATTTGATAATGTATCTTGAAGTTTCATGATTGATTAATATCCGGTTTTTGTGCCCCTAATCTTTTATGTTCACTCTTTAAAATCAATTCTTGTATTTTCTGAATTTTTGATTTTTCTATCAGGGTGATTTTTTCAGTATCTTCAGCAGATAATTTTTTTTCATCCATACAATATAGAATAGAATCGATTTCTTCATATGATATTCCTAATTCATTTTCTGCTTCATGATCTTTCCACAAGTGGGGGCTGCTTTTTTTAGAAATTATATTGTCTGGAATTCCTAAATATTTTGCAATTTCTCTTACCTGCAGTTTGTATAGTGATATAATTGGTGTAATATCAGATGCACCATCCCCATGTTTTGTAAAATAACCTATCATGAATTCACTTTTATCACTTGATCCTAAAACGAGATAATTTTTGGCATTTGCATAGTAATACAAAATATTTGTTCTAACTCTTGCTCGTAAATTCCCTTTAGATTTTTCATTTGGTTCTAAATACATTGAATATTCTTTTACAATTGGATTGATATCGATTAATTTGTATTCGATTCCTGTGAGTGAAATCATTTTCATTGCATCTTCTGTTTCTGATTTTGGTGTAATTTCTGTGTCTGGCATAATTAATGCAATTGTTTTTTCTTTTAGATTATTTTTGCAGATATAAGCTAGAACAGCTGAATCAATACCTCCGCTTAATCCTAAGATCACTCCATTTGCATGTGTTTTTTCAATTTTATCTGTGAGGTACTTTTCAATTGTTTCACTAATTTTAGAATAATCTTGATTTTGAATTTCATTAAGTATATCTTGATTCAATTATTTGCTTTCAGAATTATAAGAATAAAAATTATGCCTAATCTATTTTTTAATTTCTAAATATCTACGTAAATACCGTCATCCCTTGATTCTACGGAATATGTTTCAAGTTTTACGTCTTTGAGATAATCTGTTAGTTGACCTGTTTTGATGTTATAGTGCCAAAAATGTAATGGACACTCTACGATATCTCCTTCTAGTTTACCTGGTGCAATTGAACCGTCTTGGTGAACACAAAGATCGTCTATTGCATGATATCCGTCTTGATTAAATATCGCAATTTGTTTTTTATCTACCTTGAAGGCTTTACCTTTACCTTTTTCAATTTCTCCTTTTTCTGCAATTTTTTTCCAGGCCACTGAACTGGTGAAATCTTTGTCATTTATTTACATTCGCATGATAGGATTTTATAGCCTGAATTATGTTGCAAATTATTGAGCAAAGTAAAATCTAGTCCAAAATTGATCAAAGATGGTAAACTATCTTATGAGTGGGCAAGATCTCATATGCAAATTTTAGATAACACTATTACTCGTTATAAAAAATCAAAACCCCTCAAAGGTATAACTTTAGGATTTTGTTTACACATAACAAAAGAAACTTCAGTTTTACTAATGGGTGCAAAAGAATTAGGAGCAACTGTTGCATGTTGTGGTGGAAATCCATTAACTACACAAGATGATATTGCAGCATTTTTAGCATCACAAGGAATTCATGTTTATTCTTGGTATGGACAATCAGTCAAAGATTATGATTGGTGTATTGATCAAGTTCTAAAACACAAGCCAACTATTCTAACTGATGATGGTGCAGACATGAACATCAAAGCTCATTTTGATAAAAGATTCAAAGATATGGAAGTTTTAGGAGCTACTGAAGAAACTACTGCCGGTGTTACTAGAATTAGAGCTGTAGAAAATCAAGGTAAACTTCGTTATCCTGTAATTTTAGTTAATGAAGCATATACAAAACACATGTTTGATAATCGATATGGAACCGGACAAAGTACCATTGATGGATATTTGCGTGCCATGAATTTACTTATGGCTTCAAAACGTGTTGTTGTTGTTGGGTATGGTTGGGTAGGACGTGGTGTTGCATCAAGATGTAGTGGAATGGGTTCAAAAGTTATTGTTACTGAAGTAGATCCTATCAAAGCACTAGAAGCACACATGGATGGTTTTGAAGTAATGCCAATGTCTCAAGCAGCCAAAATTGGTCAAATTTTCATTACATGCACTGGAATGACTAGTGTAATTAGAAAAGAGCATATTTTACAAATGAAAGATGGTGCAATCCTTGGAAATGTTGGTCACTTTGATGTAGAAATTGATAGTGAATTCTTGTTAAAAAAATCAAAATCAGTAAAACAAGTAAGACCTGCATTAGATGAATGTGTTTTGAAAAATGGAAAGAAGATTTATCTAATTGGCGAGGGACGTCTTGCAAATCTTGTTGCAGCTGAAGGTCATCCTCCAGAAGTCATGGCACAATCATTTTCAAATCAAATTCTATCTGTATTGTATATTTTAAAGAACCATAAGAAAATGGAAAATAAAATTATTGATGTTCCAAAAGAAATCGATATTCAGATTGCAGTTGATGCACTAAAGGCAATGGATGTGAAAATCGATAAACTTACTTCAGAACAAGTAAAATATGCCAGCAACTGGTAAAACTTCTTAACCTAAACATTACTCTTGAGAAATATCTGATGAACAAAAAAGCTATCATTACAAGTGCCTTACCTTATGCAAATGGTGAAATCCATTTAGGACATGTTGCATCTACATATCTTCCAGCAGATGTAACTACTAGATTTTTAAAACAAAATGGAGTTGAGGCATACTATGTTTGTGCATCTGATGATTTTGGAACGCCTATTCTAATTCAATCTGAAAAAGAGGGAAAAACACCTTCAGAATATGTCGCTCATTGGAATAAACGTGATTATGATGATTTTACTGCATTTAACATTAATTTTGATTATTTTTACAAGACTAGTTCTACAGAAAACATTGAATTTGTTCAAGATGTTTTTAAAAAATTAAACGATGCTGGCCATATTTACGAAAAAGAAATAATTCAATTTTACTGCAATAATGACAAGAAATTCTTACCTGATAGATATGTCAAAGGGATTTGTCCATATTGTAAGGCTGAGGATCAATATTCTGACTTGTGTGAGAGTTGTGGACGTGTCCCTGAAGAAATTACTGACCCTAAATGTTCATTATGCGGACAACCTCCAACTAAAGAAAAAACAAATCATTATTTTTTCAAACTCAAAAATTTTGAAGCCTCTTTATCAAAATGGCTAGATGAAAATAACAATCTTCAAAAAGATGTAAAAAAATATGTCCAAAATTGGATTAAATCTGGTTTAATTGATTGGGATATTACACGAGATATTCCATGGGGTGTTCCAGTTCCTTTAGATGATGCAGAGGGCAAAGTATTCTATGGTTGGTTTGATAACCATTTGGCATACATTTCAACTGCGATAAAATTTCTAAATGAAAAAGGAATTGATGGAAAGGAATTTTGGAATTCAGCTGATGTTTATCATTTTATTGGCAAAGATATTGTGTATCATCATTTTCTTTTCTTACCTGCCATGCGACTTGGAATAAATTCTGAATACAAGTTACCTGATTACATTCCAACAAGAGGACATCTAACACTACAAGCAAAGAAAATTTCTAAAAGCAGAAATTGGTATATTGGATTAAAACAATTTTTGGAATATTACCCTGCTGACTATTTACGATTTTATCTTGTATCTATTAATCCCTATTCTCAAGATGATTTGAATTTTGATTGGGATGATTTTTCAACTAGAATAAATTCTGAATTAATTGGTAATCTTGGAAACTTTGTAAATCGTGCATTGGGATTTACAAAAAAAGCATTTGATGGAAAAATTCCTGAAACTGAAACATTTGATGAAAAAGATTCTGAAGCAGAACAAAAAATAAAAAGTCTTGCTACAGATGTTGGCTCTTTAATGGAGCAAAATCATCTTGATAGAGCATTGAAAAAAATCATGGAATTTTCTTCATTTTTTAACCAATACTTTCAACACAAAGAGCCTTGGAAAAATGGTCCTGGAACTACAAATTGTGTATTTTTATCAGTAAATGCTGTTAGAAGTTTGGCTATTGCAATTTTTTCATTTATGCCTGAATCTGCACAAAAAATTTGGAATCAGATGGGGTTGGATGGAAACGTAAGTGATTTTTCATGGAATACTATGTCTGATTTAGGAATTTTATCTGGTCATACTTTGGGTGATGCATCTCCATTATTTGCAAGAGTTGAAGCATCAGATATTGAAAATCATAAAAAAGAACTAGGACCTGCATCTAACTGATCCATTAAATCTTAAACAAATTGATTATTTTCATTTTATAATAACTACATTTGAATACTAGATTATTTTAGGAAAAAATGATATCATAAATGAATAAAAACTTACTAGTTGGAATTGCTGCTTTATTATTAGTTAGTTTTAGTTTTTCATTGAGTATTTTTGCTGAGGAAATAACATCTTCAGAATCAGTTGAACACTCTACTGGACATACTGCTGAAGATGTCTACAATCTTGAGATTTTAGTTGGAATTGCTCACTGGCTAACTGGTGTTGGTACAATTGTTTTAGCTGTTGCACTCATCAGGACCTTTAAGCATATGGAAGTTGTTACAGAAATGACTAGTATAGAAACTGAGTATAGATTAAGACCTTGGATTGGACCTACTGGACCAATTACTAAAATGGAAAAATCAATTAGTGATGATTGTCAATTTGATATTGCAATAAAAAATTATGGTGAAATACCTGCACAAGGTGTAACTGCAAAATTTGTAAAAAGCAATGAACCACTATCTAAAAAATCATTTCAATCAAGTGATGTTGCCTCTTTTAATTTGGGTCCCGTAATGCCAACTATGGAGAAGCACTATTGGTTTTTTATCAATTCTGAAGAATGGAAAAAAGCTGATTCTGGTGAAGAACCTCTTTTCACAGGCCTATATTTTGAATATACTGTTTCAGGAAAAAAATCCGGCTATGGCATGCTGAGTGAATATAACTCAACATCAAAGAATTTTGTTCACAAAGAAATGTGGATTGACCAATAATCTCAAAAAATGTGTGTTCTAAATTACACACATTTACCTATATTTCTAAAAAATAATCATTACCTATGAGCAAAGTTGAAATCCCACATTATATGACTGAAGAAAATTCAATCTGTAATATTGATGAAATTGGATAGGATTACCAATCTATTCTGAAGGTTTTTCCTTTAGGAATGTCTTCAATTTCCCATTTTACAGTCTCAATTTCACCTTCTTGAGAGATTATTGGTGAAATTTTTGATGGTATACTTTCTTCTGTTTCTTGATTAACTTCTAAAAGATTAGGACGTTTGATACTATTTCCATTTGGATATTTGAATGACATGTTAAATTTTTGACAATCAATTAGAAATGCATTCTCAAAATATCTTTCTGGTTCTTCTACTTCGTATTGGAGAGTATATTTTTTACCTTCATCTGATTTTGTAATTGGTTCATTAAATTCTGTGGTGAATTCTTTGCAATCTGGTTTATCGACATTGATTCCTGTAATTTTACATTCTCTATGTTTTTCATCATACACTTCGATGTTTAGATCATTGATATCTGGAATGTTTACATCCATGGCAATTCCATGTAAGACATTTTTTATTGGTTCATTTGAAACATTTACAACTTCGTATGTTCTTTTATGTTGTACAATCATTTTTTCTACATCTAAAACTGTGAGTACCAAATCAATTGATGGGTATAATGTGGTTTTTTGTAATCGAAGTACCTCTTCCCCATACTTGCTTCTTACAGATGCACCTTTGTCTGGATGTTTACTATTTCCAAACCCCTCTCCGTATGCAGAATAAAGAAGCATTGTTGTTCCATGTTTTAAAATAACATCGTGTACTGGTCTGATGATTCCTCTATACTCATCTGATAATGAACGTAAATCTTCTGCAAGACTAGGTGATAGTAAAATGTGACCGTCATCACCAAAATCCATTACACGTCTTGCATAGATGATTCCTGGCCCCCATGTGTTTCGTTGTCCAAGTAAATCATTTACAAGAAAACAATTTCCACTATGTAATCCAATTCTTACTCTAACTGTCTCACTAGGAATTTTTCCTTTATTGTATGCAGCTAATTTTGTATGTAATTCTACTGCTAATAGTAATGGCAATTCTGGACCTTGCATAAATCCAATACAGCAACCATCTCCTGTTGGTAATAGTAATAGGGAATCTAGTGGAACTGATTTGAATGATGTACAATCTGAAATACACTTGTTTAATGTCTCAATTTTTTTAATCTGCGTTTTTGTTGACATTGAAGTATCTGACAAACCTACAATATCCACAAAAAAGAAATTTGCATGAATTAATCTCAGTGATGCTGTAAAATCCATTCATTTTTGAAATTATTTTCTTGCAAATAATGTTTTTGCTATGTGGGATTTTCTTAGATTCTCATTCTCACATCATTAATTTCCAATTTTTTTATACGCACAAATATACAATATCTACAAGAAATTACAATTCCAAAGTTAATAAAATACATAAAAAAACACGCTTTGTTAAAAATGACTATCACTGTTCCAAGAATTTCAACAAGGGGATACTATGATCTATCTACAGGAAATACACTGAAGACCAATTCATATTTTCTATATCCTAAAAAATCATTTGATAAATTATCTAGTTCTAAAGAAGTAACAATAATGATTCATGGATTAAGAAATGATAATGCAGGAGCTATTGCTAAAGTGGTTTTAGCAAAAAACCGACTAAAAAAATTAGGTTATTCTCATCCTGTAATTGGTTATAGTTATGATTCAAACACTACTGGTGCTCATTTACTCAAACATGCAAAACACTCTCTTGCAGTAGGTCAGATAATTGCCAAGAAAAATGGACAAAATCTTGGAAAATTTATAGAAGATTTCAAAATCAAAAATCCAAAAATAAAGATTAGATTAATTGGTCATTCGTTGGGCTCTCAAGTGATACTAAGTACTGTGGAATATCTTTCAAAAAAGAAACAAAACAAAGGAATCATTGAAAGCATTTACTTTTTTGGCGCATCAATTACTGAAGATGTTCCATCCTCTAAAAAATATGGTAAATTACTTTACAAAATTATTAACAAAAAAATTCTAAACTACTTTGCACCCTCTGATGATGTATTGCGATGGGCAGATAATGAAAAATTTGTTAAGGGTCCACTTGGTCTTAATGGAACTATAGGAAAACCAATTAGAAAATATCAACAAAAATTAGTAAAACCAAAAAATCATCGTTTTGCAAGTTATGCCCTCACATTGAAATCATTTCCATAATATTCAAAACTTCATAAGGTCTATTTCGCTCTCAAAATTTATGGTTTCATCTATCAATTTTGTAGTATTAGGTAAACAAGATCTTGCATCTGAATTTGGAAAAAAAGGAACCGAAAGTGATCTGACTCTTTATGATAGAAAAGAATCCGACATTATCAAAACATGGGTGATCCCAAATGGTTTTCCTGAAAAGATTCAACCATTATTTCAGGCAATTAATTTGGCAGAATATGTTATTTTTCATGTAGATAAATTAGACAAATTTACAGGAGAGCAAATAATTGCACTTGATTCATTGAAAAAAGAGAAAGGAATCTTATCTCATACCTTTGATGTTGATGAAGCAAAATTAGATTTGATGATTAAAGGAACTGTTGTTGAAAAATATGCCAAAGTTGATCAAGATAAAATTAAAGAAGAAATGGATAAATTAGAGCCCCTATCTACTAATGGTCCCTCTGAATTGTTAATTGATCATTGTTTTGATGTAAAAGGTGTTGGAACTGTAATCTTGGGTAAGGTAACTGATGGTACAATAAAACAATATGATAATCTCAAACTATATCCTGCAGGAATTGATGTTTTAATAAAATCAATTCAAATGCATGATGATCCAGTTACAGAATCAATTTGTCCTGCTAGAGTTGGACTTGCAGTTAAAGGTGCAAAACCAGATGAGGTTGGACGTGGTGATGTAATTGCAGCCGATGGTATAGTTGATATTAAAACAGAACTTGAACTTGATTTTACAAAATCTCCTTTTTACAAAAGTGAGATTGCTGAAAATCAAGGATGTCTTGTAAATATTGGATTACAAATCAAAGCTGCAAAATTTGTTTCAATTTCTCCCCTAAAACTATCGTTTGAGAAACCAATAATTTGTAAAAAGGGCGATATTGCTGTAATTCTAAAACCCGAATCTACCACTATTCGAATACTTGGTAGCGGTTCAATTCAATAAAACAAAGTATTTCTAAATCTAAAGACTATGCCTATTCATGGAACCAGTACGGTCATGTCCTATTTGTCCAAAATGCGGTTCCAAAAGATTTGAACGATTACCTGGAAAAAATGTCACAGTAAAGTGTCGTTCATGTGAGAAAATTATTGAAATCTAATTAGTTAATATTTGCAGTATTTTTTCATACTCTCATGGCAAAAACATGGAAAGACGCTGATATCAGTCTTGATCCAATAAAGGATCAAACTATCGCTGTAATTGGTTATGGAATTCAAGGTGATGCTCAAGCAAACAACATGAAAGACTCTGGTCTTAATGTAATAATTGGTCTTAAAGAAGGCGGTAACAGCTGGAAAAAGGCAGAAGCTGATGGTCACAAAGTAATGTCAGTATCTGAGGCAACAAAGCAAGCAGACATTATTCACATATTGATTCCAGATATGATTCAGGGACAAGTGTACAAAGATGAAATCGGTCCAAATCTTTCAGATGGAAAAGCATTGTCATTTTCTCATGCCGCTGCAATCTATTGGAAATGGATTGAAGCACCAACCAATGTTGATTTAATCATGATTGCACCAAAAGGACCTGGCTCCAAAGTTCGAGAAACATATCTTGATAATTTTGGAACTCCATCTATTGTTGCAGTTGAACAAGATTTTACAGGAAAAGCTTGGGATAGAACATTGGGAATTGCAAAAGCAATTGGAAGTGCAAGAGCTGGATTAATCAAAACTGCTTTCAAAGAAGAAGTAGAAACTGATTGGTTTGGTGAGCAAGCAGACC
>Ga0209992_10001228_pt1 | contig 28345 bp, 28 predicted proteins | sample 2SBtaG_2_FD_182564 | JGI IMG/M metagenome (GOLD analysis project Ga0209992, IMG submission 182564) | Deep subsurface microbial communities from Kolumbo volcano to uncover new lineages of life (NeLLi) - 2SBTROV12_ACTIVE470 metaG (SPAdes)... | ecosystem: Environmental > Aquatic > Marine >... | reverse complement strand
CCCATTGTAACACCGATGGTTTTGTAGAATGTTCCTGCCGGAATATCTAACATTTGATCGATTGCAAAGAATGATGAAAATAATGCAAAGCCGCCCATTAGGCCTGCCCCGATTCCACCTTTCATCAATGCGATCTTACTTGGAAGTGATTGTGTAGTGCTCATTAAACAGATTATCCCAATTATAATATTTAAGAGTTATGCACTAGGGTGCTTCTAGTGCCAAAATTTACCACTATAAAGAACATAGTGATAATATTTAGGCACTAGACTCACCTTTGGTCACTAGTGTTTTATACTATAACGTAATTAGGATTTGTATGACAGAAGAACAAGAATGGGCAAGTCTCCTGGCAGAAGTTTTCGATAAACTAACTGCAAAGCATGCAGCCATTTCATACAAGTTCGACAAATTAGAACTTAGTGGAATGGTTGACCGCAATGGCAAGAAAGTTTCAACGGGAACAGTTGTATTAACAGGTGGCTTAACTATCACAACAAAAACCTAATCAGGAATGGATACGAAAATGAAAAGCGACCTTCCTGCCAATTTTTTACTTTACCTCCGTAGCGGAGACTTAACCATCAGTGATGGAGATGGCACCGCTATAGAATTTTCCTCAAAAGGAGATATTAGAAGATTAAACATCAAGCACCTCCCTACAAAAATTCCTGGAAAAATGAGCCTATTGAAACAACTAACTGAGGCTAAACATATAGGAAAAGTTCTAAAAAAAGAGAATGTGACACTTGAGATATTACATAAAAATAAACTAGTTTTAAAAATGGGAAAAAATGCCAAACCAAAATTATCATCCCTTGTAACTTTGAGTAAAGATATCGAGATTGTAGATCTTAAAGAACTTCGTAAACTAGACAAGGAGTGAAAATGAGTCAGAAAGCAAGTTCAAGTAATTTAGAGAAAATGGCAGCATTAAAAGAAAGTGCCAAAATCAGTGATTATTCAATTTTAGTAACAGGTGCCACAGGATTCATTGGCAAAAAACTAACTGAGAGGTTATCCAAAACAGGGTACAAAGTTACCGCGATGTCAAGAACACTACATCAAAATTCAGATAATGTGAAATTTGTGGCAGCTGATGCATTAGAGTTGGACACATTATCTAATGCATTCAGGGGAGTAGAAACTGCATTTTACCTTCTGCACTCTATGGAAGGGTCCAAAAAAGAATGGGAACAATTTGCAGACAGAGAGAAAACTCAGGCGCAGAATTTTCTAAAAGCTGCTGAAAATGCAGGAGTAAAAAGAATAATCTATCTTGGAGGATTGGTAAACGAAAGTTTAGAATTATCAAAACATATGAGAAGTAGGCACGAAGTTGGCAAAATTTTAGCGTCAGGAACCATTCCAGTTACAGAATTAAGAGCGTCAGTAATTGTGGGTGCAGAGGGAGGTTCATACGCAATGCTCCGATATCTTGTTGAAAGATTACCACTAATGGTTTGCCCAAGATGGGTAAAATCTACAACGCAACCAATTGCAGTCGAAAATGTTGTAGATTATCTAGTGGGTGCTATGAAAAATCCATCAACTGCCGGAAAAATATTTGAGATTGGTGGACCTGATAAAATGACATACGAACAAATGATGAGATTATATTCATCAATAATTAATAGAAATTTGAATATCATACAAATTCCATTTTTAACACCAAGATTATCATCATACTGGATTGATTTGGTTACTCCGGTAAAGGCATCACTTGCAAGGCCACTAGTAGACAGTTTAGTTCACGACTCTTACGTAAAAGACAAATCAGTAGAAGAATTTGTTCCAGTAAATCTCAAACATATGACTGAAGCAATCAAAGAGGCAAGAGAAGAACAATTAGCTTTCAAACCAATTGAAAAAACACCTGAAGAAAAAACATCTTACAAGGTTAATCAAAAATTACTTTTGATTTCACTTTGTGCTATGGCAATAATTGGTTCCACATACTACTGGATGGACGATAGAACAGATGTATGGGAAATATCATGGCTATTTGGATCATTCATCTGGTATGTTGCAATTATTTTTGCAATTTTATTTGTAAGACAAAAAGCAAGGCTAGGCTATCTTATTGGAGGATTGCTATCATGGGTAACTTTGGCATTTTGGTTATTTGACAATTTTTACGTTGTATTCCAAATGTCAGTAATAGGTGCAGAACCAAGTATCGATGTTACATTAAGGAATTTCATAGGAGCTGGAATTGCTGGATTGGCAATATTCTCATCACACAATGTATTTCACAAAGTCAGAGTTTACCAGGCAAGAGGAGAATCAGTCAAGGAATCTGCTGGTGCAGAAGTACCAAGCGGTGCTAGACCAGTTTACAATACAGATTACTCATAAATAATCAAATTTTTATTTTTAAAAAAATAGAAAAATTAAGAAAAGAAGTTTTGGCCAGATTCAGTTTCGCCCATGGCGCTTTGAAGGATTTTTTGGACCTGGAGATGTTTTGATAGGCATTCTCTGCTTTCAAAATTCGAGTGGTCATATACCGATTTGTTGCAGAAAACACAATCGACTTTTGGATCTTTTAACATATTTGTTACCTAAACTAAGAAAAGCAAATTTTGCATATAACCAGTAGGAACCAAGAAACTCACCTAGGTGAGGGTTCTCTATATACTCTAAAAAGCACCAATTAAGATGAGCTCACAATCTGAAGACTTTCTTGAAAGTTTAGAGCGTACACATGTAGTGCTTTTTCACGATGGAAATGAAGAAAAAAAGCAAACAGAATATGGATTTATTAAAAAAGGATTAGACAAGGGTCAACACTGCTTCTATACAACACAAAATCGTCAAAAAATCCTAGATGAAATGAAAGAATTTGGAATTGAGGATGGAGATAAAAATGAGCTTTTACACATAGTAGAGATTCCTGAAAAATTTGAAGATTATTCAGATATGATTTTAGATAAAGTGAAAGGATTGCCTGAAGAAGCCAAAATCAGGGTTGTTTCAACACACTACTTTGATTTTGATTCTGAAGAAAAGACAGATAGAATGGCAGAAATTGAACAATGTGTAGATGATGGTTTTGAAAAAATTAATGGAAACTTTGTTTGTTCGTTTGAGGTCAAACAGATTAACGAAGAACTAAGAGATAGATTTTTGAATCAACTGTTAGAGTCTCACAAAGCAATAATATTTCAGACAAAAGAGAAAGGTACTGAATTATTTACTCTTCCGTAATCGTTTTACTAATTTCAGATATTAGATCGTTAATTTTTGAATAATCCGTATGGAATTTTTTTCCTTTATCAGTAACATCGATTGAACCATTTCTTACTATGATTTCACGTTTTTGCATTTCTTCCAGATATTTCATTAATTTATCATAGGAGGTATTACATTTGAACTGAATTCGTGTTGGCGAGATATCTTCTTCTTGGATTATTGCAGAGATTATATCAAAATACAATTGAATTCTTGTTCTTTTTTCGCGTGCCAACTAGTACAAAAGGTAAAAGAGTGTCTTTTAAGTTTCGTCATAGTGGTAATCTTTAAAATTCATATTTTTTCACTTTTTTTTGCGTTTTTAGGCACAAAATGGTATAGTTAGCACTAGATATACTTATTAGGCACTATTCAGTGATACGGCTAATGGTATATCTTCGAAAAAAGAAGGTGAAAGGAGTCGATTATCTATATTTAGTAAAAAGTACGTGGGATAAAGAAAGAAAGACATCAAGACAGGAAACCATCAAATATCTAGGTGAATCTACATCTGTGACCAGAGACGATATCCCTGCAGAATTTAGAGAGGACGCAAAAATTAACTCATTTTTACTACAAAATACACCAAAAGACAGAGAAAAACGTGAAAAAATAATTGAGCAATTAAGAACCAAATTATTTTCATCACTTACAGAAGGAAGCCTAAAAGATACAATGGAAATCTACACCGCATTTGTCTCAGGCAATACACTAGACCAGTTCTATGAAAGAATTATGACTCCAGTTATGTCCGAGATTGGATATTTGTGGTCAGAAGGCAAGCTATCAATTGCAACAGAACATGTTGCCAGCAACATTGCACATAGTCTTGTTAAGGTAATTGCAGATGAAAATAGGAAATCTAAAAAAGATAAAGGAAAAATTGTACTAACCACTCCAGTTGGAGAAGATCATAATTTAGGTTGTAACGTACTAGATTCATTTTTAGTCTCAAAAGGATTTACAACATTCAACCTGTCACCATCAACCCCTGCAGAATCACTAATTGAATTTATAAAAACTGCAAAACCAGATGCTCTAATTGTATCAATAACGTTAGAGGACAATATCAGATCTGGCCAGAGAATGGTTAAAAAAATTCATGAAACATATAAGAAACTTCCAATTTTCATAGGTGGTCTAGCATTTACTGAAAAAACGAATTTTAAATTTGATGGAAAACTTATCACCGACGGTCACGCCTTGGAACAGATTCCTCGAATTATAAAAAAGAAATAATTACCACTATAGTACCTAGTTTCCACTAGCTTAAATATTCTATATGTTAAAGTTAAGCATGGGTTTAACGAACGACAGTTTGATTGATACAGTCTTTGAAAAACATCCAGACAAAAAGGAAATTGCCGAACAAGGCGACGAAATTTTTGTGAACTGGAACTTTCAGGACTTTCAAGACGGTGGATATCTAAACTTCAAAGCAGACCGTTCAGATCTTTTTGCACTAAGCATAATGATTGAGAACTATGCATCAAAACACACATCCCCATTACTTGCATCATTTGAGACTGACAAAAGGTACGAGTTTGTCAAGGACAGATATCTGAAATTGATGAAGAAACTTCCAAGAACATGGGTCATTGGAAACTTCAATAATCCACACTTGGCTCAAGAGATGCCAGATAGTTGTGTGGTTATTAGCTGTGTTGGAACACCACTTGCTTCAGTATGGGCAGTTGTAACACGTGGTCCAGATGGACCAATCGGGTTAATAGCAGAAGAGTATGGAATTGGAAAATTCAGAGGATTCTTCTCAACTCAACCAGATGTGGTTCAGACAGCAGTTGATGCAATGGGCGAAGTACTCGTAACGCAATTCGACTTTAACAAAAAAGAATATGAGTTTGTAAAAGGCGGATATTAGTGTAGAATGACTGAAAAATCTTCTTCTTTTTTTCCAAAAAATGTGTTCGGAGCATTTGGCATATTGTTTTTCATTAGCGGGGCAATAATACCATTACAAAATTTAATAATTTGGGGACCTGAATTTGTTGCAAGATATTTTACATCATCAGACATAACTGCAGAAAAGCTATCTCTAGTAGTAATTGGAATTGGATTTATCATGATAATTTATGGTAAGAAAAAACAAAATCAGATTTAAGAAGAAGCACGATCCCTAGGGTCCAATTCAAGAGATTTGTTATAACAGTAAGATGCCTCATCGTATCTTCCTAGACTCCTTAATGCAATACCCTTGTTATTCCATAAATCAGGATCATCAGGTTTTAGAAGTAATGCTTGTTCAAAAAAGCTCAAAGCATCTTCAAAATTTCCATCTTCAAGATTTTTAACACCATTTTTAATTAATGTCTCTAGTTCGTTCACTAGATATCTATAGAGTTACTCTGAAATAATCCCATCGTTCAGGATTAAACTTTTTTACAAAAACAACATTTTTGTCATTTTCTTTTCTTTCATCAATTACATCACGCATTGCAAAACTAGTCATGAATTTGTAACCTTTTGATTGCACCTGCATCATGAATAACTGTCTTAACTCTCTTCCTCCGTGAAATCCCCAATAGCCGTTTTTTATTGCGACAGGCTCAAGAAAGACGGTATTCTTTTTTCCACGATTTCTATCCTCAAACTCTAAATCAAAATTATATTTTTCTAATGGACCACCTTTTGCAAATCCAATAATTTGGCCGTTAGAATCTCCAATACGAAGCATGTTAAGAATTGTTTCAGGATCGCGTATTGATTCAATGAAATCATCACGGGTAAATTGCAGTGGTTTTGGTAATTCCCGATAAATTGATAAAAGTTCATCCAAAACATCATCAGAAAGTGTACTTTTCTGTATGCATGGAACTAATGGCAGGCCATCATAAACAAATTGATTGTAAATTTGAATCTCTTCTTGACGAAGTTTCATGAATCCTACGATGTTATCCAAGAAATTTTTCCTCATATGTTTTGGAAGCCCGTTTAAAACTCGTTGACACATATCAGGTTCATTATTTAGCATATCTTCAAAAAAGACAACCGAACGCCTGACAATAAAGGCAGGATGCCAACTTGATGAATGTGCATTCATCTTTGCCATCTCCATTGCCTTTTGGAAATCACCTAGAGAATAACCACCAATTCGGTCAGAAATGGATAGAAAATGTCCAAGTTCTCTAAAGTGTTTTTGTTTTTCATTATCATCTTTTATTTCAGAGTTTGAAAAGTAATTTTGGATTAATTTTTCTGTGTTAGTGATTATATCTCCAGCCCAAGGATAGACGGTTCTAGATATTATTGCACAGATTAGATTTTGATCCAGGTTTGCATCGGCAAGGAGTTTTTGTATGGTTGCATCTTTGGAGATAAACTGTATGACATTTTTTTCATGAGGTTTGTCTATCGATTTATCAGGATCAAAATCATGCAAAAGTGCAGATGCAAAAAGATAATTCAAATCAGTTTTAGAGATATAATTTTCTTCAAGAGAATGTTTTCCAGCAACCAAAGTGACGTAAGTGACTTCAAGTTCATGATCAACATTATGGTATCCATAATAATCACTGAACAATCCATTGCTTTTGAATAACTGTATTGTGTAATCTAATAATTTTACATTTTCATCAGTTGCAAGTTCAACAGAAGAAAGTAGGTCAAATATTGCATTTCTTAGTGAAGGAGGATTTGCAAATTCTTGCATGTGTTAGACGACAGAATTGGGTTTTTAAGTTATTTGGCAAATGTACCAAAAATCTCAGATCTATTATAAAGTAAATAATGATAATTCGTGTATGGGCTTGAAACGGTATTTGGTCACAAGAGGGCTAACTATGTTTGGAGTTTTAATGATAACACTATTGCTTACAATTTCTCTTGTTGGCTCAAATATGGACACAATTCTAAAACAGGGAGTCATCTATCAGGTAAGAGCTGAGATTACAGAAAATACAACCATAGCACAAGGATTCAACAATCCTGAAGAATTTGAAAAGTTTGTCCAACAAAAAATTGATGAACGGATTGAAACATTAGGTCTTGATACGCCATGGTATTCTCCACAAAGACTTGGGTATACAATGTATAAAATTTTGATTTTAGATTTTGGTAATGCAACATTCCTAACAAGTGATTCAGGATCATCTAACGTAGGCGAAATTATTTTTGAAAAAATGCCAAAAACAATTTTGTTGTTTACTACAGCCACAATAATCATATCAATTATAGGAATTGTTTTAGGTGCGGCATCAAGCAACAAAATTGGTTCTAAAACTGACAGAATTACTTCTACATTTGCAGTAATTAGTAGTAGTTTTCCAGTTTGGTGGATTGGTATGTTGATGATATTTGTATTTGCATTTGTCTACCAGATTTTTCCTGCAAGAGCCACACCAAGTATAGAGCCAGATGATCCAGGCTATATTCTGGCATTATTGTATCACATGGCATTACCTGTGATAACAATTGTTTTAATTGGATTTGGAGCATGGGCATACCTTGTTAGAAATTTCATGGTAGGAATTATGCAAGAAGATTTCATATCTGCAAAAAAAACAATTGGAATTAGTAGAAAAAAAATAGTTTACAGTCATGCATTGAGAAATGCTGCACCACCAATTGTAACCATACTTGCACTTAGTTTATCAGGTTCGTTAGGAGGTGCGATAATTACAGAAGCTGTGTTTGATTGGCCAGGAATGGGAAGGTTGTATTTTGAGGCCATTAGTGTGATGGATTTGCCTGTAATCATTGGTTCAACATACATTTTGACGGTATTATTTTTGGTTAGCATATTTATCGCAGATTTATTGTATGGATATTTTGATCCACGGGTGAGGACATCAAGTTGAGTAGCGTTTCGACACAAGAAATTAAAGCGGAATTTCTAAAAAGCAAATTGGGCTTAACAGGAATTTTTATTCTATCAGGATTAATTTTAGTTTCAATAATAACAATCTCAGTGATTCCAGCATCAACATTTCAAGAATGGAACAATCCTGAAAAATGGATTTTATACCCAAAAACATCAGTGCCAAGCTGGGTGAATTTTTTATCCACAGATAAGATTCCAGAACACAAAATCTTAGAGCCAAAGATTTTTCAATCACAAGATAACGGAATTTTTCTTACTTCGCAACAATTTGGAGTATTCTTTGACTATGATGATTTTCCAAGTGATTTCATCATAGAAATGAAGACGAAATATTCAGATTCACACTTAGTTCAAATCAAAGTCATTCGTCCAGATGGAATTATCTTAGAATTATTATCTACGTCATTACCGTATTCAAATTCAGATACAATTCACAATCAGAGATATTTTTCAACAGACAGCATGATTAAAAAAAATCTTAACATGTACAAAAATGATTTTCAATTTGACTTTTTATCAGGTACAACAGAAATAATATTTTCAGAATTAAATAAAAATGAAATACAAAAAGGAAATTACATTTTTGTTATTGATACGTATGGGACAAAAGAACCAATCGAGGTGTTAGATTCAAAATTGGTTTTAGGAGGTAAAGCTTACGGACTGATGGGTACAGATGAACTTCGTAGAGATTTAGCAATTGGGCTACTTTGGGGTACACCTTTAGCATTATTCATTGGAATTTCAGTGTCAATTGGCTCAGTTGTGGTAGGATTAGTTTATGGGGTTTATTCTGGATATAGAGGTAAGAAAACAGACGAGGTGATGATGCGATTCAATGATGTCATTTATGCACTACCTGCATTGCCATTTTTAATAATTCTAGCAGTCACCATTAGTAATAGTATATTTTTGATGATAGGTTTTCTTATGATTTTTAGCTGGGTAGGTATTGCAAAAGTTTCACGAAGCATGTCACTACAGATCAAAACCAGACAATATATCGAAGCGGCAAAAATAATGGGTCAAAAAGATTCAAAAATAATTTTTAGGCATATTCTACCTCAATTACTACCATACGCATTTGCAAGCATTGCCATCTCAGTGCCAGCAGCAATCACTACAGAAGCAGGATTAAGTTTTCTTGGATTAGGAGACCCTTCATTTCCGACATGGGGACAGATTTTACATGATGCAAATACTTACGGAGCGGCAGCACAAGGATTTTGGTGGTGGATTGTTCCTCCAGGAATTTTAATAGCAATTACAGGATTAGCGTTTGTGTTTATTGGAAATGCATTAGATGCAATTGTTAATCCAAAATTGAAACGTTAGATTATTCAGTAAGACTGAACTTTCGAATTAAAGCAATTGATGAATCATTCAATTTAATCGTGTAAGTTGCAGCATTTGGATTTGAATTTTTCTCTTCAGCTAATAATTCAGTGAATTTTGTTTTTTCTTCTTCAACTGCACCAGCTTCATGAGCACATAAGTTGAATGCTTTGAGTTGTAGATTATTCTTTAAGAGATACGAGATGAATTTTTTGTAACTTTCGGTATTATTCCATTCAATGTTTTTTTCCTCACAAGCAGAAATCCAGACGTCGACAGAGTTATGGAAAAAAACTTTTTTTCTAATAACATCTAACGCAAGTTCAGTTTGTGACATTTTGGAATCCTAAAATATTGCACGTTTCATAGTTGAGCCACAACGTGGACATTCTCGGGCATTGTAAACTTTGTGACATACTAGACATTCGTATTTTATTCCAGGTTTATCGCTATTTTGACCAAACAAACCGCCGCCAAAACCACCAGAAGAACCGGAACCACCTCCGCCAAAACCACCACGCATTCGACTCATCATTCGCCTACGTAATAACAATGGAAATGCGATGAATAGAGCTAGTGCTGCACCCAATCCATATGGGAATGGAAGAATCATTTGCAATCCAATACTTACAGCAAGAGAAGCAAATAAGAAAATCAAATATGATTTGTAGTTAATCATGATAAGAAATTTATCCCAATTTCAAATATAAGGCTTATTGAGTAATTAGCAATTAATTATTCATCAAGTATTGGAATTGGATTTCCAGAGCTATCCCATGCAAATATGTCTTCATCTTCATAAGGAGCTTTTACAATTACTGAAACCAACCCAAAAAAATTATGTAAATCCTCAGATGAGGGCTCTGCCGTTCCCACGGGATGGGAATGAACCATTCCAATATAATCTGAATCAAATGGGAGTTGATTTGCAGGAAATCCTGCAAATGTAGGAGCAGCTTCCTGAAAAGGTGGAACCACTAAGCCTTCAACAAACATTTTGCCTTTTTTTGAATGACCCTTTAGAATTAAGATCATTTCGTCAGGATGGTTAATTTTACAGTATGAAACAATTCCATCACGGGTTTCATTAAGAAAAACAAGACTGCGTTCCAGTTTTTTTGTTTTAAAGATCATTGATCATCTAATGAAATTGTATATGATGTGGCGGTAACATCTTTAAGATTTGTTTCAATTTCATGTAAAATTGTAGGTATAGCGTGAGTGAGCTCAAGAGTTTCATCTTCAAATACTTTCAATTTTGATGAAATGTCAGAAATATCCGATTCCTCATGTTTTAGGTTCTTTTCAGCAGTTTGAAGAGATTTGGAATCAAAGTCTTCTAGTTTTGAGGTTAATTCATGTTTTTTTGTTTCAAAATTTTCTTTTGTAGAGATTAATGTAGGAATTACGTTTTTGATTTCAATTATACTATCTTTGGATTTTGAAACATCTTTTACAGATACAGAGCCAGAATCAATTCCAGTAGTTATAGAATCAAGTATCTTTTTAATTCCAGGAATATTTGGAGTGTCTAATACATCATATGGAGAAGATGCCAATGTTGCAGTTAGATCCTTTAATTCTTTATCATGAGATGAAATATGAACAAATTTTCCAAGAGGTCTCGAAATTTTAGTAAACTCATCATTGATGTGATGACGAATTTTTGCTTCTTCAGAATCGCAATCAGATAATTGAGATTTTACATTGGTGTACTCCTTGTAATCAGGAGAGTTTTTGATAGCTTTTATTTCATTTTCAAATTTTGTAATATTTTCATTCTTCTCAGCAAGAGATGATTTTAACTCATTAACACGCAATTCTCGTTTAGATAATTTTTCTAATGTTTTTTCTCTAGATGACAATAATTCGTTAATGGTTTGAACAGAATTTTCAGTGATATTGAAAATATCAATTAACTCATCCACCTCTTTTAGATCATCAGAAAGTTCTTTTAGATCGTTTGTAAGTTTTTTAGAATATTTTGGTGCAAAATGGTGAATAACCTTAGAATGCTTTCCTAACATATCACCTACTTTGTTTATTCCAACAGTAGATGCTTTTTTGAATCGCATAACATCATCGGCGTTATTAATATCAGGGAAATGATTTCCAAATTCTTTTTTTATTGCTGAAATAACTTCTTTTTTTCCACGATTGACCATTATTTGAAAATGAGGATCTAGTTTGTCAGGATCTAATTCATCTTCAGATAATTCATTTGCGATTTTTAGTATAACTTCCCTTTGAGGATCAATTCTATTTCTATGAGATTTTATTTCAGATGCCAAAGTGCCTTTTCTAAGGATAACAATATCATTCAAAATTTTTGGAATTTCGTCTAACTTGATATTTTGAGGAGAAGAGCTTACAGGTTCTGCAGGTTCTTCATACTCTACTTTCTTTTTTTTACCCCAACCAAAAACCATAATCAGAAGATCAATAATTGAATTATATAAATTTGAGAAGTATTGTGTTAGAATATGAATTCAGGTTCAGTAAAAAAATCTGTGATTATTGAAACGGATTTGGAAAAAGCATGGACAAAAATTAGTAAAATTGCAAGATTAGACTGGTTAGAAGGTCAAAAATCAACAAAATTCTTAGGAGAAAAAAAGACAGGAGTTGGCGCTAAACGTTTAATCTCATTTGAAGATGGCTCAAAGGTTGAAGAACATGTTGTAGGTTGGAAACCAAAAGAATATTTTTCATATATTGCAGTTTCAGGATTGCCGTTAGAAGCATATCATGCAACAATATCTATTGAGAAAAATAAAACAAAGTCAATCAAGGTCACATGGGAGTCATACTTTGCAGCAAAAACAACAAAAGCAGAGTTTGATGAATTTGTGGAATTTTTATCCAATTTTTATGCTCAATCTTTAAAGAATTTGAGAGAAAAATTCTAGAATTTTTGTATTAATCTTGTTTTGGCAGAGAATCCAATAACTGCAGCAATTGAAATAACTAGTACTAGAGATACAATCACACCAAACTCAGGAACTACTTGAAAAGTAGATGTTGTTCCAATAGGACCATAAACACCTAGTATGGATTCTTCAGTTAGTGAACCAACAAAGTGACCAATGCCTTGAAATGTTACATCAATGTCAACAGGGTATTCTTTAGGATCAAACTCTAATTCATCTGTAGTGTGAACAGGATACTTGAATAAGTGACGGTGTGCGCCATTGTCAGCAAGTATTATTTCATCATTTTGAGATACAGTTATGTCGTAATTTACATGGTTGATAACAAATCCATCTGCTTCCATAAATTCGACTTCAATTATTAGAGGAGAGCCTTTTGTAGCATCGCTTGTAACAATGTTTGCAAATACTTCATTTACAGCTCCTGGATCCTTTTTAGATATTTCAGGCGTGGTATCACCATAAATCATTGATTCAGTTTGATCAACTGAGGTTCCATAGTTAGAAATTATGTCGTTAGAGGTTTCTGAATCAGCAGGTAGGATTACCAATTGTCCAGCCATCCATGGATGAACCATGCAAAAATAATCAAAAGTTCCAGAGGTAGTTGCCATAAATACGAAATCTACTCCAGGTTGTTGTAATCCACTATCCCAGATACCATCAGGTCCACTTGTAGGGTTACCGCTAGTTGAAGTATGTGGAGCATCATCTCCATTCAAAAATATTATTTTATCACCAACGTTTGCAGTTGCAATTGCAGGTACAAAACATAGGTTTGTTACCTCACATCCAGGCTCGGATGAACCACGGCCGTTTTCAATCTTAATTTCTTCAGCAAATGCATTATCAAATCCGATACCAGTCATTGCAAGAGATATTGAAAGTACAAGTAATCCAATTCCTAATTTTTTCATAATCTTATGCTCCTAACAGAGTATAAAACTAATGCTAATTTGATAAACTGGTGCTAAAAATTAGTCATTTTTCCCAAAAATCACAGTAGGTGAAATTTGATCTTCTTCATGAATTTCGGTTTTCATGTAAACCACAGATTCATCATAAGTAATCTCCAGGGTTACAGGCGTGGTCTTCCAACCATATTTTGGAATATTATCAATAGGAACTAGTTTTGTAAATTTAGAATCTGAAATTACAAATTCTTCATGGAATGTTTTTTCCATACCTAAAATTTCCAGTATTGCAAAAGAGGATTTTTGGTTTGTATCATCGAAAGTAATCAATATGGAATTACTGTCTTTCAGATATACAGCGTCAAACGTGAAATTATCAAAATCTTCATTTTCATAATTAGAATTTAAGAGAATTACAACACTAACAGAAATAGTAGCAATTAGGATCACTAAAAAATTTCTTGGAGCAATCAATTATGAAAATTCCTTTTTTATGGAATTTAGGAATTTAGAAGAAACGCGTACTCGTTCCATAGTTTGTTCCAATGTCATTTCAGTTCCACGCAAAGGATTATCTTTGAAGAATTTACGAATTTCTTTTTCTTGTTTGGCTTCAATAACTTGACCAATACTTGCAACAACTCTATTTAATAATGGATTACCAATTCCAGCCTTTTTGACAATTTTTTTCCAGTTCTTTTTTAGCCATACCCATAAGAATTCTTTACCATGAAGATTTGCTGCAATTCTCATAATCGGCATTTGGATGTTTTGTGAACGAACATCAGGACCTAAGGTAAACTCTAATGTTTTTAGTAAGAGATTTTTTTGTTGGAAATTACACATTGCGGCTAAAAATCTAAGTTTTTCCTCTTGTGATTTTGCCTTTTTGTATAAGGATGTGAATTTTTTGTATGTAGTTTCATTTCCGTTCCATGCAACTAAAACAAAGACTGTTTCTTGAAGATCAGCTGATAAGCTATTTTGGTTTTTCAAAAATTTATCAAATCTTCTTTTTGATTCTTTCAATATTTCTTCATCGCCAAGTTTTCCCAATCCAGAGATTGCAAAGCTTCTCAAAAGTGCATTGGTGTGAGGCTCATTCTTTTTTGCATCCCAGCCTAAACGGTCAAAAATGGTTCTAAGGAAATTAAATGAATATTGTTTAATCTCATCTGAAAATTTTTCCTTATGAGTTAATGAGTATAATGAGTAGAGATGTTGAGCCAAATTTAGAGATGAAATGTAGTTATCCTCATCAAAATATGCATTTGTAAAATCAAGATAGTCCTGTACTTTCTTCTTTCCAGTCACACATTGTGAATAATAGTCATTTTGAATACTCCATCTATCCACATAATTTAGTATTTTTTCATCAATTAGAAGAGAGAGATTATCCAAGGTTTCAGAATCATAATCCATCCTATAAAATCCGGTTCGACCTGAATTGATTATAAAATTTCGTTCTTTGTTTTTCAGTTTTATTGATTGGGATTTTTTATCCATTATATGAGAAGTGGATACATCACCTTCATCTACAATCAAAGGTATTTTCCAGATTCCTTTTTTACTGCTCTTTGTTTCTTCTAAAAGATAACGAGATTGTTTTAGAGAAAGTTGTGACCCCTTTCGAGTTACTGAAACAATAGGAAAACCAACCTGATCAATCCAAGTGCTCATTATTTTGTCAATTGGTTTTTTTGCTACCTCACCTATTGATTTCCATAAATCACGACCTTCTGCATTTGAGTATTCATATTTTTTGAGATATTTTTGTAGACCTTTTTGAAAGTTCTTATCAGTTACAAAATTTTCTAGCATTCGTAAAACACATCCTCCTTTATCATAAGAAATAGAATCAAAAATTTCCCTTATTTCAGAAGGATGATTTACTTTAACATCAATAGGGTGAGAGGTTTTTAATGCATCAAGAGACATTGCAGTATTCATTGCATCCTCTAAGAATTGGTCCCACAAATCCCATTCAGGATAGAATTTATCTACAATTTTTGTTGCCATGAAGGTAGCAAAACTCTCATTTAGCCACAAATCATTCCACCATTTCATAGTAACTAGATTACCAAACCATTGATGTGCCAATTCATGTGATATGACTTCAGCAATGAATTGCTTGGTTTTAGTAGAAGATGTCTTTGGATCGTACAGCAAAATAGTTTCACGGAAGGTAATTGCCCCCCAATTCTCCATTGCGCCTGCAGCAAAATCAGGTATTGCAAGCATGTCAAGTTTAGGTAATGGGTATTTTATTCCAAAATATTTTTCATATTCACCAAGGAATTTTTTTGTTAATTCTAACGATAGTTTTGCTTTATTCTTGTTACCTTTTGTTGTTAGGACACGAATTTGGATATTTCTTAATTTGGTTTCTACATATTCAAATTCACCAACTCCAAGATATAGAAGATAAGTAGACATTATCGGAGTACGCTCAAATTCATAAATGATTTTTGAGCCAAAGTTTTGTTTTTTTCTTACAGGCATATTTGAGATTGCCATGTAATTTTTCTCTACTAAAAGTGAAACATCAAAAGTAGCTTTTGTGGCAGGTTCATCCCAACATGGAAATGCTCTTCGTGCATCAGCTGCCTCAAATTGAGTGGTAGCCATGTATTTGGTTTTACCAGAAGGATCAGTGTATTTACTGCGATAAAATCCCAATAAACGATCATTTAGAATTCCAGTATATTCAATACAGAGTTTAATTTTTCCCGAAACTTTACTTTTAGAAACAATAGAAAGAGATTCCTTTTTTGCATCGAGTTTGAAATTAACATCAATTGTTTTATTTTTAGAGAGTATGTAGCATTTTTTTATTTTTATTTCAGCACAATTTAATACAAATTTGTTTGAAGGGGTTGTTTTAAACGATAAAATTTCCATTCCTTTGAAAGTGAAGTTGGAAAAAAGAGGTTCAAACTGTATATCATAATTTATTTCAGATATTCCCATTGTATACACTCAAAAAAATGGCTTATCTAAATATTAAGATTCAATTTCAGGTAGTGTACCTAAACGGTCACCATCTACCTTATTACTATCAGTTCGAATATGGGTTTCACCATTTAGAACATAAGCGTTAATTATTTCACCAGGTTCCCAATCAGTTTCATTTTTTTTATATATTGTGATGTATTTTTTCCCTTTTTTGATATGAGAGGCAAGGGTTTTCTTATCAATTATTTCTGGTTTTCCAAACTGGCCTTCAAAATCTTCATGGACTTGTACATGAGTTATGTTTGCAAGACCTGGACCCTTCTTTATTCCACTAACTACAAAATCAGCCCATTTACTCATAGTTCTTGAGATTTGAAATGAGTATATAATTTTTGACAGGTTTCAAACTAGTTGCTAGTGACCAGTGTTTGCTTTTGCATCTTTGATGAATCCTTTTGGCAATGTTGCACCTTTCTTAGCCATTTTAGCAGCATAATCTTCTTTTGCATCTTTAGGAGTTTTGTCATCTTCTTCGTCAGAATCTTCATCATCGACATTTTCAAGTTCTTTACGTAAATTGTCTAATTCAGTCTTGAGTTCAGAGGCAAGATCAGCGTTATCATTTTTAGACGATTCCTCTTCTTTCTCTAATCTTGCTTTTTCAGCTTTGGCTTCTTCAAGTTCTCTTTGGAGTTGTGTAGCTTCGGCTTTTGCTTTGGCTTCTGCTGCTGCTCTTTCTTCAGCCTCTTCTTTCTCTAATCTTGCTTTTTCAGCTTTGGCTTCTTCAAGTTCTCTTTGGAGTTGTACAGCTTCGGCTTTTGCTTTGGCTTCTGCTTCAGCCTGTGCTTTGGCTTCTGCTTCTGCTGCTGCTCTTTCTTCAGCCTCTTCTTTCTCTAATCTTGCTTTTTCAGCTTTGGCTTCTTCAAGTTCTCTTTGGAGTTGTACAGCTTCGGCTTTTGCTTTGGCTTCTGCTTCAGCCTGTGCTTTGGCTTCTGCTTCTGCTGCTGCTCTTTCTTTAGCCTCTTCTTTCTCTAATCTTGCTTTTTCAGCTTTGGCTTCTTCAAGTTCTCTTTGGAGTTGTGTAGCTTCGGCTTTTGCTTTGGCTTCTGCTTCAGCCTGTGCTTTGGCTTCTGCTTCTGCTCTTTCTTTAGCTGCTTGTTCTTCATCCGGTTTTTCATCATGAGCATGAGGACCACCAGAGGAAGATTCTTGACCGAAACCTTTTGGCAGAGTTTTGTTAGAACGGGTTGCCAATGCTTCTTTTGCAAGTTTTTCTCTTTTTGCTTCAGCTTCGGCTTGAGATTTGGCTGCAGGTTCAGCATTTTGTTCTTTCTTAATTTTTTCCAAATTTTCTTTTACAAGTTTAATTTCCTCAACTTCTTTACGTAATTGCTCTTGTGCAGCCTTTGCATCATCAATTTCTTTTTGTAATTTATCACGAATTATCTGTGCCTCTTTTTCTGCCTGTTTTCGTGCATCAACCATAATTTGGATCTTTATCTGCTCAAGTTCTTTTTCATGTTGTTCACGTTCTCTTTTTACTGCCTCATCTTTTGCAGCTTTTGCATTAGCCAATTCTTTTTGAAGTTGTTCTTCTTTAGAATCATCTTTTGGTGTTGATTTCTTTTCATCTAGTTTTTCATCATGAGCATGAGGACCTGCAGAAGGAGGTTCTTGACCGAAACCTTTTGGCAGAGTTTTGTTAGAACGGGTTGCCAATGCTTCTTTTGCAAGTTTTTCTCTTCTTGCATTTTCTTTTACAGCGTCAGGATTTTCTTTAGATTGTTTAGGTTTAGGTTTTGGTTTAGGTTTTTCATCATGTCCATGAGGACCGCCACCGCCTTCTGGTTTAGGTTCTGGTTTAGGTTCTGGTTTAGGTTCTAGTTCGGATTTTGCAGCAACCCGTTTTTTCCTAATGAAGTTTCTAGTATCATCTGCAATTTTGCTTGAAGTGCTTGCACTGGATTTTGCCCGTTTAAACACGCTAGAAATACGATTTTCTATTGAGGGTTTCTCCTCGTTTTCAATCTCTTTTTCTACAACCTTAGAAACAGGCTCAGATTCAGGTTCGGGTACTGGCTCTGGTTTTTCAGATAATAATTTTTCATAATCTTTTCCAGATGCTTTTTCAAGTTCCATACGTCTAGAAATTCTAGCATCGTGTTTTTCTTGTTCTGTTTGTTTTAATTTTTCTTTTAACTTGTCACTTTTTGATTTGCCCTTTTCAAATTTTTCAAGATATTTCTGCTCATAATCTGAGAATTCTTTTTCTCGTGAAACATTTTGTTTGGATTTTTTCTTTAGTTCCTTGATTTCATCACTAATGATTTCTTTTTCTGTAGGTTTTTCGCTCCAGCCCTTTGGCATAGATTTGTTTGAACGTGATTTTTCAGCTTCTTCTGCTAAAGATTTTCGTTTAGAATCTTCATATTCAAAATCACCATCATTTGGATTTATTTTTGGAGAAGGTGTTTCTACAACTGGTTCGGGTTCTGGAGGAGGTGTTGGTTTTGGAGTAGGAATTGGTTTTGGCTCTTCTTTTTTAATTTCTTTGAAAACTAAATCTAATTCATCTACCGTTGGCATATGACCAAGATTGTCACCGTCAACTTTGTTATCATCGGTTCGGATGTATGCTTCACCATCTTTAACATAAGTTCTAATGAGTTCTCCAACTGCCCACTCATTTTCATTTTTTTTATGAACTGTAACAAATGTGAGACCTTTTTGTATTTTTGAAGATAACTGATATTTGTCAATTAATTTAGGACTGCCAAAACCATGTTCCAAATCTTCATGAATTTGTACATGTGAGATGTTTGCAAGACCAGATCCTTTTTTGATTGCACTGACTACAAAATCTGCCCACTTCGTCATTTGTAGTAATACTCGTCAAGTGCAATATACGCTTTTTCTAGAAAATTATAGTGGAAATTACAAATTCCTTAAAATATTGTTTATGTTTAGATTTTACAATGAGTGACATACGTTTTGTTATGATCGGCGTAGGCGTATTATCAGTAGGATTTATTGTAATGGCAGTTTTTGGATCTCAGTATCAAGATATCACAGTTCAAACAAAAGAATTTTCAGAATGTTATGACTATACAGATGAAAATGTTGAAGTAAAAATTGATTGTGAAGAACAGCTGCAGAGTAGGAATTTGATGTTTGCAGGAGTAATTGGTATTTTAGCCGCAGGAGGGCTTGCACTACTAAAAGGAATTAGAGGCACATGGGATAATGACGTGAAACCAGAAGAAATGCTAGGGCCAGGCGGAGATAAAAAAAATCCAGACGATGATAAAAAGAGCGACCCTTAAAGAAAACTGTCCAAAGATTCTGTAGAAGACAAATCATTATTTTCAAGTTTTTTGGATAATTTATCACCCATCAGTTTTGCAGATTTGATTTTTCTTTGACCAATATGATAATACACTTGATCAATTGTATCCTTTGCAATTAATACAACTAAACGACCCTGCGCCTTTCTTCCGGTCCTACCTTTTCTTTGAACGAATCGAATAGAACTTGGCACATTATCATAAAATATTACTAAATTAACCTCAGAGATGTCCAATCCTTCTTCACCTACACGTGTTGCAACGAGAACTTTGGTCAATCCATCTCTAAACCTCTGAACAGTTTCAATTTGTTTTTGTTGTTTTAATCCAGTTTCACCTGCTTTTCCAATTAAAATTTCAGAGTTGATTCCCATTTTTTGTAATGTATCATTTATGACATTTACAGAATCTCTATAACTTGTGAAAATCAAAACCTTATCGTTCACTGAGGAAATGATTTTTTGTAATTCCGGTAGTTTTGAATGTTCTATTCCCTGAGTTTTTGCAAAATTAGCTAGTTCAATAGCACGCATGAAGTTAGGATCTTTTTCAAAAAGCTCTTTAATCCCTACACCCTTTTTTGCTTTAGTTCTATCACAAAATTTTAGAAAAGAGGTAATTCCATGTGCCTCAAAAATGTTTAATGCGTATGTAATTCTAATTGCAGTGAATAAGGGTTTAGCAGAAATACGATTTTGTGTTAGTACATATTGACGAATTCTAAGTAATGTTGACAGAGATTTATTCTGTCCAATCTGAATTCCATTTTTTCGTAAAGTTGTGTAACGGTCATCTAATGCAATCTGAAGACATTTTTGAATTGCTTTCATTTCAGGTGGAAGATCAACCATAATCCATTCAGTATTTGTTTTTTGAATGTATGGTTGAACGTCAGGACTTTCGTCACTTCTTTGTAGTATATTTTGAATTCCTAAAGAAACAATTATCTCAGTAGCTTTGACCTTTTCACTAGGAAGAGTAGCAGTCATTCCCAGTATGAGAGATTTTTCTTTGAAATGTCTTGCAATTCCAGTATATGCATAATCACCTACAGCCCTATGAGCCTCATCAAAGATTACAAGACTAAACTGATCAATGTCAATCATATTTCGCTCTAGATCATTTCGAGTGATTTCCGGAGTTGCGCATACCACACTGTTCATCCATGATTTTTTACGCTTGTTTATCAAATCCTCACCAGTTACAATTCCAATATCGTCTAAGAGAAGATTTTCTTTAAGGAAGTCAAAGTGTTGGTTAACAAGTACACGAGTTGGAGCCAAAAGTAAGACACCACCTTTGTTTTGAGATAAAACATGTGCCATAATCTGTAGAGCAATGGTTGTTTTTCCCAAACCAGTTGGTAAAACAACTAGAGAGTTTTCATTTTTTGCTTCATTTGCAAGATTAACCTGATAATCACGTAATTCTATAGAATTAGGTTTAATCAGTTTGTGCTCATAGTAACCTGACTCCATAAGTTGGGATCAGTTTTACATATCATATAGGGTTTACAATTGATTAAAAGTCACTTAGAGGTTATATGTTGGCAAATTAAATAATTTTCATGTCTGACAATTTTGAGAGACCGAGTTGGGATGAATATTTTATGCTTCAAGCAAAACTCGCATCATTAAGGTCAAACTGTATGACAAGAAGTGTAGGGGCAGTCATAGTTAGAGACCACAGACAACTAGCAACAGGATATAATGGAACCCCACCAGGAATTACGAATTGTTTTGAAGGAGGATGCCAAAGATGTAAAGACAGAATGGATGGAAAAACAAAATCAGGTGTTGGTTTAGACAGATGTTTGTGTAATCATGCAGAGGCTAATGCCATAATGCATTGTGCAATTTTAGGTATTGAGGCAGGAGTAAAAGGTGCAGTTTTGTATTCAACATACGTTCCATGTTTGGAATGCACAAAAATGGCAATTACAATAGGAATTAAAAAATTTGTGTGCTTAGATGAATACCCAGAAACTGATTATAATTTAATTAAAGAAGCCGGTGTTGAAATTGAGATTATTGATAAAACTAAGATTGAGAGATGGGCTAAAAATATGATTACCCCAAAAGAGTAGACATGGAAGCAGTTGAAGATTTTAAACAAGACGAAGTAGCAAATATACCAAATTCACTTTTAATTTCTGCAGCATATATCGGAAAAACTAAGAAAGTTAGCCTCAAATTTTACAATCCAGAGTCTGAAAAAATCTACATATGGGAAGATAAAACAGGTCATCGACCATACTGTTTTTCAAAAATGGCTCCCGAGGATTTAGATTTTTTATCAGAGCGAGATGACGTTATAGAAATTAAAACAGTTAAAAAAATTGATACGTTAAAAGACAAAGAAATTCCAGTTTCAAAGATTATTGTGACAGACCCATTAGCGATAGGAGGAACACAGACAACGCAAAGTATCAGAAATGTGGTAGAATCATGGGAATCAGATATCAAATATTATGAAAACTATCTTTACGATAATTCACTAATCATTGGAAAATACTATAAAATTGAAAATGACAAAATAATTCCACATGACTTTGAAATGTCTGATGAAACAAATCTTGCAATGAAAAGCATGCTTTTTGATAAATTAGGCAATACAGGAATGACAAATACAAAACAGTTTGAAGAAGAGGTATCAAACTGGGCAGAGCTTCTAAACCAACCTGTGCCAAAAATTCGAAGAATGAGTCTAGATATCGAAGTAGAAACAGATGGAATGAGATTACCAGATGTGAAAATTGCAGATAAGAAAGTGACAGCTATAGGATTTGAAGCAAGTGACGGAATGAAAATGGTTTTCGTCTTAAGAAGAGATGGAATCGAAGAGGGAGTAAACGACTTGGATAAAAACATCCAAGTGGTATTTTACGAAAAAGATCAAGAAAAAAAACTAATCGAAGATGCATTTGGATTGGTAAAAAAATATCCAGTGTTAATTACATACAACGGAGATGGTTTTGATTTGCCATACTTGTATAATCGTGCAAAAAGATTAGGAATTTCAGAAGATGTGAATCCATTATACATGATGAAAGATTCTGCAACATTGACAAAAGGAGTTCATTTGGATTTGTACAGAACATTTTCAAATAAAGCATTTCAAATTTACGTATTCTCTCAAAAATATTCTGATTTTTCTCTCAATAGTGTTTCAAAGGGAGTGTTAGGTGAACAGAAAATGGATTACGGGGTAGAAATTGACAATATGACATACTATCAAATTGCAAAATATTGTCAAAATGATGCATATCTAACATTCAAGCTAACTAGTTTTAATGAAGATTTACTCATGAATCTTCTAGTCGTAATTACAAGAATTGCAAGAATGCCAATTGACGATATTTCAAGAATGGGAGTTTCACAATGGATTCGTAGTTTACTGTATTATGAACACAGGAAAAATAATTTCCTTATACCAAGACGAAATGAAATTGAAGGTAAATCAGCTGGAATGGCAAACGATGCAGTGATTAAGGATAAAAAATATCGTGGCGGCCTTGTTATAGAACCTGTTGAAGGAGTTCATTTTGATGTAACAGTGATGGATTTTGCAAGTCTATATCCGAGTATAATCAAAGTGAATAATTTATCATATGAAACTGTTAGATGCCCACACGAAGAATGTAAAAAAAATGCAATACCAGGAACGTCTCATTGGGGATGTACAAAAAAGAATGGACTAACGTCATTAATTATTGGCTCATTGAGAGATTTGAGAGTTAATTATTACAAAAGTTTATCAAAAAAAGAAAACATTACAGACGAAGAGAGACAGCTGTATACAGTAGTAAGTCAAGCTTTGAAGGTCATACTCAATGCAAGCTATGGAGTTATGGGTGCAGAAATATTCCCATTGTATTTTCTCCCAGCGGCAGAGGCAACCACTGCATTAGGAAGACACATCATTATGGATACAATTGAAAAATGTAAAGGAATACAGTTAGAGGTTCTATATGGAGACACAGATTCACTTTTTGTAAAAAAACCAACTATGCAACAAATTGACGATGTCATAAAACTAGCAAAAAAAGATCATGGAGTAGAATTAGAGATTGACAAAGAATACAGATATGTGGTATTAAGTAATAGGAAAAAAAATTATTTCGGGGTTACAAAAAAGGGCAAAGTCGACGTAAAAGGCTTAACAGGAAAAAAATCACACACGCCACCGTTTATCAAGACATTATTTTATGAACTACTAGACATTCTTGCAGAAGTTGAAAATGAAGAACAATTCGGTAATGCAAAAAAGAAGGTTAGTGATAAAATTGCAGATTATGCAAAACGAGTTCAAGAAAAAAGTATTCCATTGAAAGAATTAACATTTAATGTCACACTCAGTAAAGCGCCTGCAGAATATGTCAAAACAATCCCACAACACATTCGAGCTGCAAAACAACTGGAAACAACTAGAGAGATAAAGAAAGGAGATATCATATCATATGTTAAAATACTCAACAAACCGGGTGTAAAACCAGTGGAATTGGCAAGACAGGATGAAATTGACTCTGGAAAATACATGGAGTTTATGGAAAGTACTTTGGAACAGATTACATCATCAATGGATCTAGATTTTGATACTATTCTTGGTAAACCAAAACAAACAGGATTGGACCAATTTTTCTGGAATTAGACATGTTAGACGAATTTACATTAGGAATAGTTGCAATAGCAGCAGGAGTTTTAATCCTCATAGGATGGGTTCCACAAATAATTCAAGGCTATAAAACAAAAAAGCTTGAAGATGTTTCAAAATATTTGGTTATTGCAATATTTTCGGGAGCTGCGTTATGGCTAATTTATGGAATTGAAATTGATGATGTTTACATAATAGGTGTTAATGTAGCAGCCATGTTTTTGACAATGACAGTTCTCATAATGAAGCTAAAATACGAGAAAGCCTTCGAATCAATTAGGAAATAAAATGTTTATCATAAATTGTAAAAATTATGACGAAATAGCAGGAGATAAGATTATCAAGATTGCAAAAATCTCAGAGAAAATCTCAAAAAAGTATAAAGTGCCAATTGCAATTGCACCTCCACACCACCTCATACCATTAATTACAAAATTTAAGATTACAGTTTTAGCGCAACATGTAGATGACAAAAAGGTTGGAAGTACAACAGGATTCATGGTTCCAGAAATTGTTAAAAAATCAAAAATTAATGGTTCCATAATTAATCATAGTGAACATAGAATTTCTGAAAAAGAGATTATTTCTTTAGTAAAACGGTTGAAAAAATTAAAACTAAAGACAGTACTATGCGTAAAAAATGTCAATGAGGCAAAAAAATATGCAAAATTAAATCCAACATTCATTGCAATTGAACCTCCAGAATTAATTGGAACAGGAAGAGCTATTTCTACTGAAAAACCAGCATTAATTTCAAACGCAGTGAAAGCAGTTAGTTCTGCTAAAAATTCTACAAAATTGTTATGTGGTGCAGGAATTGTTTCGGGTCAAGATGTTTCAAAAGCAAAAGAACTAGGATCGAGAGGAATTCTAGTTGCTAGTGGAATTGTCAAAGCAAAGAACTGGGAAAAAATTATCTCAGAATTTTGTAAGGGTTTAAAAAGCCAGTAAATCGACAAATTTTTCATGGTAAAAAATAAGCCAGTTTACGCCTTTGAAGAAGCAGATAGCAAAAAGAGAATGTTGTTAGGAGGAAAAGGTGCAGGATTGAGCGAAATGACACGCCTAAAATTACCAGTGCCACCAGGATTTACAATTACAACAGAAGTTTGTAACAAGTATTATGAAAATGGAAGAAAGCTTCCAAAAGATGTCATGCCAGCAGTAATGAAAAATATTGCAAAAATGGAAAAAAAGACTGGAAAGAAATGGAATTCAACTAAAAATCCACTATTGGTTTCTGTTCGTTCTGGAGCTGCAATTTCTATGCCAGGAATGATGGATACAATTTTGAATTTAGGATTAAATGAAAAAACTGTAGAAGGGTTTGCAGTCCAAACAAAAAATCCCAGATTCTCATGGGATTCATATAGAAGATTCATCCAATTATTTGGAAAAGTTGTCTTTGGAGTTAATGATGAAAAATTTGATCATGTGTTAGATTCTGCAAAAAGTAAACAGGGAGTAACTGATGATAGTAAACTAAACGTAGAATCACTCAAAAAAATTGTTAGAGAGTATAAGAAAATTTGTGAAAATCATACAAAAAGAAAATTCCCAGATACGCCAAATGAACAATTAGGATTGGCTATAGAAGCAGTATTCAGAAGTTGGATGGGTGAAAGAGCAGTTGTGTATAGAGAGAAAAATGGGATTACCAAAGATATTGCAAATGGCACTGCAGTAAATGTTGTTACAATGGTATTTGGAAATATGGGAGATGATAGTGCAACAGGAGTTGTTTTTACAAGAAATGGACATAATGGAAAACGGGAGATAGAAGGAGAATATCTTACTAATGCTCAAGGCGAAGATGTTGTTGCAGGAGTAAGAACTGGAAAAAATGTAGAATTATTAAAAAAAGAGATGCCAAAATCTCATAAAGAATTAAGCAATGCATGTGAAAAATTGGAAAAGCATTTCAGAGAACCACAAGACATTGAATTTACAATTGAGCAAGGGAAATTTTATCTCTTACAAACAAGAACTGCAAAAATGAGTGCAGGTGCACTTGTAAAAACTTCAGTAGACATGGTAAAAGAAAAATTAATTGATAAAAATAGATCATTGACTAGAATTCCAGCACAACAACTAGAAGCATTACTTCACAGAACAATGGATGAATCAAAGATAAAGGATCATAAACAATTAGCAAAAGGTATTGCAGCCTCACCTGGTGCTGCAAGCGGAATCGCAATTTTTGATGTTAAAAAAGCAATTGAACTAGGAGAAGCAGGAAAAAAGGTCATTTTGGTTAGAAAAGAAACAAAACCTGAAGACGTACCAGCATTTTTCTCAGCAGAAGGTATTCTGACAAGCCTTGGTGGAAAATCATCACATGCTGCAATTGTGTCAAGAGGAATGGGCAAACCATGTATTGTAGGATGTGCAGAATTAAAAATTAATTATGAAAATAATACATGTACTGCAAATGGAATTACGATAAAAGAAAATGATATGGTTTCAATTGATGGTAGTGTAGGCACAGTATTCATCGGACAAGTACCAACAGTCGAACCAAAAGTTACAAAAGATTTTCAAACAATTCTTAGTTGGGCACAAAATGCAAAACAATTAGGAATTCGTGCAAATGCTGATACTCCAGATGCAGCAAAATTAGCAAGACAATATGGAGCACAAGGAATTGGATTATGTAGAACAGAGAGAATGTTTAACGAAACAGACAGAATTGGACTATTTGTTGAAATGATTATGGCAGAATCACAAGAAGAGCGAAACAAAGTACTCAAAAAATTACAAGAATTGCAAAAAAGTGATTTCATTGGAATTCTAAAGGCAATGGAAGGATACAAAGTTACAATTAGATTGTTAGACCCACCATTACACGAATTTTTACCAAATCCTGAAGAATTGAAAGATAGAATGAATAAAGAAAATGACAAAAGCAAAAAAACTCAACGTGTTTTAGATAGAGCACGCGAATTAGCTGAAATCAATCCAATGATGGGACATAGAGGAGTAAGAGTTGCAATTACATATCCAGAGATATACAAAATGCAAATTACCGCCGTATTTGAAGCCGCAGCAGAGCTTGCAAAGAAAAAGGTTAACGCAAAACCACAGATTATGATTCCACAAGTAGGAAGTTTAGCAGAATTGAACTATATCAAATCAATTTATGATGACGTAAAAAAAGAGATTGAACAAAAATACAAGAAAAAATTCAAGATAAACTTTGGAACCATGCTAGAAGTTGTTCGTGCATGTCTTACATCAGATGAATTAGCAGATACGGCAGAGTTTTTCAGCTTTGGAACAAATGACCTAACACAGGCAGTATTTAGTTTCAGTAGAGAGGATGCAGAAGGAAAATTCCTTCCAGAATATATGGAAAAAGAACTCCTAGAGACCAGTCCATTCCAATCAATCGATGTAAATGGAGTAGGACATCTTATGAAAATTGGCATTAAACAAGGAAGGGATATCAAAAAAGATTTGGAAATTGGCATATGTGGAGAACATGGCGGAGATCCAAATTCAATCAAATTCTGTCATTCTGCAAACGTCTCCTATGTCAGTGCATCACCACATAGAATTCCTATTGCAATAGTTGCAGCAGCACAAGCAGCAATAGAACAGAAAAAAACTAAAAAATCTAAGAAAAAATAATTTATCTAAAAATAACAGATTGTAATTGAGATACAAATAGAACTACCTGTTCAAAGGTATGAATGACAAAGTCCTGGCTTGTTAAGATCTCATGTGAGTGTGTATTCATCAATTCAAGTGATACATGCGGATGTGCATCAGCTGATGAAATTAGGCCTATAGAAAATACCCCTGCAAATAAAATTGCAAGTAATGCCAGATTTTTCACATCAAATTGTCCAAATACTACTACTTTAAATTTTTCAAAATTCGGGATCAGTTGATGGGCATAATATCTAAAGCGATGATACTTGGAGGTATTTTTGTTATTTTTTATGCAGTATTCACAATTTTAGAATAAATGTAAATTACCAAACATCATCTACTTCATCCAGTTCTTTGTAATCAAGCGAATGCTCTTTTTTTATAATCTTCAAACGAGAAATATCTCTTTTAAAGAATAAATCAAGAGTCCAATCTAACCATACACGGAATTTTTTATCAGAGCTTCTTATCTTAGACAGGTAAAGA
>Ga0209992_10001226_pt1 | contig 28388 bp, 24 predicted proteins | sample 2SBtaG_2_FD_182564 | JGI IMG/M metagenome (GOLD analysis project Ga0209992, IMG submission 182564) | Deep subsurface microbial communities from Kolumbo volcano to uncover new lineages of life (NeLLi) - 2SBTROV12_ACTIVE470 metaG (SPAdes)... | ecosystem: Environmental > Aquatic > Marine >... | reverse complement strand
CAAAAATGTATCATTGTTAGAAAATACACAAAATCTCTTGTTTTCGTACGAGCATCAAAGTGGCGGACTTCTTGGTCGTGGTCTCGAGATTGCCTGGGTCGATGATCCGGTCGAAGCATACTATCTGCACATACAGGGCTCGGGCAAAATTACTTTTGAAGACGGATCGTCCATACGTGTTGGCTATGCCGGTGAAAACGGGCACGTGTACCGCTCCGCTGCAAGAGAGCTGATCAGACAGGGTGAGATTCCCGCTGCGCAGGCGTCTATCAACGGCGTCAAGAGCTGGTTCAGGAAAAACCCCGAAAAAGGCCGCCGCGCGCTTTGGCACAATGCGTCCTACGTATTTTTTCGCGAAGTGAAAGGCCTGACTGATAAACAGGGACCAATGGGCGCGCTGGATTTACCAATCACCGGATTGCGTTCTATCGCGGTCGATCCGAAATACGTGCAAATGGGTGCGCCGATCTGGGTTGAAAAGGGGGGACAACATGCGCTGCGAAGATTGATGATTGCGCAGGACGTCGGGTCGGCGATCAAGGGTGCCCAAAGGGGGGATATTTTCTTTGGAACCGGGTCTTTGGCCGGAGAGCAGGCCGGCAACACAAAGAACCCCGGTCGTATGGTCGTTTTTCTGCCTCACGAGATCGCCAACCGATTGTTGGGCGATAGCTAGAGAATGACGAAAGGTCCAAAATTCGGGCGGCGCCGAATCAGCACCGAGGACCGTGCACTGTGGGAGAAAGTTATCAAGGACGCCCAGCCGCTGGCGAACCATGACAACGCATCGGACACGCAGCTTTCGGCGAACCCCACCGCATCCGTTACGTCTAAATTTACCGTGCCGGAATTCAGAATTGGCACCAAGGCAGTGCGGCCTGACACTGCTTTTGCCGCTTTGCCGTCGCGACCGGCAAGAAACGCCGGTTTGGATCGAAAGAATTTTGAGCGTCTGAAAAAGGGCAAGCTGCTCATCGACGGTCGGCTTGACCTGCACGGAATGACTTTGGCACAGGCGCATCCGGCGTTGGTTGGATTTGTTTTGGACGCACAAACAAAAGGAAAACGCCTGTTGTTGGTGATTACTGGCAAGGGCAGGCCGCACGCTATTGTGGCGCAGCAACGTGGATTGTTGCGTCGTCAGGTGCCGCTCTGGCTGGGCTTGCAGCCGCTGGCGTCGGCAATTCTGGAAGTATTGCCCGCCCAGAGAAAACACGGCGGCGACGGCGCGTTTTATGTCTACCTTAAGCGGCGGCGCTAGCGCTGTTTTCCCTGGTGACGCGCCGCATGGCCGCAAAAGTCAATGCGCACACTGCCAGGATATAAAACCCAAAGAAATACATTTGGTCCGGGAAATTCAGCCCACGATCGATAAGCCAGCCTGTCAGTCCCGGACCGACTGCCGAACCAAAAACCATCATACTTGTGGCCATTGATTTAATCGCCCCAAGGTTTTCGGTGCCGTAAAATTCTGACCAGAATGCCGTGTTGAGCGTTGCCGCCCCGCCGATCATTATTCCCATTAACGCAAAACCCAATGCCGCCGCGGCCATTGTTTCGCCAGCACTGAATATAAAATATGCCAGCGCCATCGGCACCGAAAAAAACGGCATCAGTCTTGCACATCCCCATTTGTCTATTGCCCAGCCGAAAACCAGCGTTGCAGCGACAGCAACGACCGTGAACATAGGAAACAGCGCCACAAATCCAGCGTGGCTCCAACCTTTGGTTTGTACCAGATGAACTTGTTGGAAAAACAATGCCGTACTGAAAATGCTTGGTGCCGTAATCACGGGCAACACGGCCCAGAACAGCCAGTGCTGAACCACCTGTTTGCGCATCCAGTGGCGGCCTGCCATGCCCGTTGAGCCGGTGGATATGGCGATTGATTTTGGTGACCTCTCTGTGCGTAACAACGAGCGCAGCACAGGAATAAATGTCAAAACCAGCACCCCGGACAAAAGCCAAAGGCTACGCCAGTCGAAAAATGCCAACAACGAGACGAACATCAGTGGCAACATGGCCTCACCCATCGCGAATCCCATATTGGCAACCGCCAGCGCCTTGCCGCGTGTAGCGGAAAACCAGCGGGAAATGGCGACGGCGGAAATATGGCTAAGCATGCCCTGACCGGTGAAACGCAGTGCGAAAATGGCGACGGGCAACATCCAGACCGCGTGAATACTGGCAATGAACCAACACGCAAGCGCCAACAGAATCAGGAATGCGGACCCAAGCGTTTTGGCGCGAAACCGGTCGGACAGTGCCCCTGCCCACAGCAACACAAGAGCAGACACCAAAGTTCCCAGTGAATATATGCCGCCCCACTGCCCGTTGGTCAGGTCAAATGCCTGCATAATTTCACCGGCATAAACCGAGATAAAAAAGGTCTGTCCGAATGATGAGCTGAGTGTCAGCAAAGCCCCGGCGATCAGCCAGCGGGCATTTTGGCGGATGAATTGTGTGAATCCCATGGGCGGATACTGCGCAGGGAAATGGGGGGAGGTCACGGGGAATTAACTATTATCTGGCCACATTCCAACTTGAGCCAACTGAATTTTCGATAATCTTTATCGATTTTACTCTCGCGAATGAAGCAACATAGCAATGGTGAACGCTAAGAACCCGCTCTTGAAGTTCCTGATTATCTTCTAAATCGACTATTTTCAGTCCGATTTCTTTGCAAGCATCCTTCATAAAATGGTGTCCGTGTTCTGATGTATCCAAATAATTCGTTAGCGCTGTCACCACTTTGTCGGCAGCCATTACAGGATCTGAATCGGTTGCGAACATGTTCTCCGAGAGCCACGTCCGGACCATTTTTTTTGAGCCGTCAATTGCTCTCTCACAATTTGATATGAATGCTGGGGGGAACTTATTAAAAACTAGCTGCCAAAGAAACTGTTTAGCAGGGTCTTTTTTTATTTCCTTCAAAGCCCGTTCTATATCATTAAGAACACCCATAGCAGGGGCCCCATCGACTTGCGGGTCAGTTGGCCCCAAACAAGAATGCTTTCCTAAAACAATTTCAGCAGCAGCGCAGGAAATCATAGTTCCGGCCGACATAGCAATTTGCGGCACAATAACTCGAATATTTTTTCCAAACATACTATATAAGTATTCAACTAAAGCCCTTGTCGCCTCAATTCCCCCTCCAGGAGTATGTAAAAGAAGATCTAAGCCTCTATCCCTAGGAAGCTTGTGAACAACGGCCATAAATCCGTTCATGTCCAAATCAGTTATCGCACATTCAGGATGATTCTTCATTTGGAGAAATCCAGAATAATATGCGATTACTGGGCGGCCCACTAATTCCGAGAGCTCTCCAAGATAAGTTTTACGGATTTCGTCGCAGACTTCAGAAGCTGGGCGATCCTTTTGAATTTCTTCAGAAATTACTCTATCTATTTCGTTCCAAGTCGGCATATTTATCCAATGAACATGATCTAATAGTTATGTCTGTAAAATGACCGTATATAGAAAAACTTATTCCGTTTGTTGGACCATCATTGGTAGCTTCATTTATTCCCAAATTCTGAACCCACTCTTCGTCAATGATATTTGCGTCAACCAGTTTTTGCAGTAACTGTGAACCTGCTGTTTCCATCGAATCACCTTCCCTGATGAGTCAGATTTGCACAGACGAGTCAAGTATTCAATAATAATTACAAAACATACCGCGATAAATCCGTAGACCGTGATAATTCGCCCAGATTCTCCTCCACAAACTTGGCATCTACTGTCACCTTCTCGCCGCCCCGGTCCGGTGCTGTGAAACTGATATCTTCAAACACCCGCTCCAGCACGGTGTAAAGCCGCCGTGCGCCGATGTTTTCAACCGACTGGTTTACCTCGGCGGCAATATGCGCCAGCGCCTTGATGCCGCCGGGGGTGAAGTTGATTATCAGCTCTTCCGTGGCCATTAGCGCTGTGTACTGACGGGTCAGCGCGTTGTCGGTTTCGGTCAGGATGCGCACGAAATCATCTTCGGTCAGGGCGCGCAGTTCCACCCGGATCGGCAGACGGCCCTGCAGTTCGGGCAACAGGTCTGACGGTTTGGCGATGTGAAACGCGCCCGATGCGATGAACAGGATATGGTCGGTTTTGACCGGGCCGTGTTTGGTGGAAACCGTCGTGCCCTCAATCAGCGGCAGCAAATCCCGCTGCACGCCCTCGCGGGACACGTCGCCACCGCGGGCGTCAGTGCGGGCGCAAACCTTGTCGATCTCGTCCAGAAAAACGATACCGCTTTCTTCGACCGCGGCGATTGCCTCGCGTGTAACTGAATCCTGATCGATCAGTTTATCGGCCTCTTCGGCGATCAGCAGGTCATAACTGTCGGATACTTTCAACTTCTTGCGGCTGGTACGCCCGCCCATTGCTTTGCCGAACATTTCACCCAGATCCATCATACCCATACCCATTCCGGGTTGCCCCGGCATGTCGAGCATCTGTAGTGGATTGGACTGGTCGGCCAGATCAAGCTCGATCTCGGTATCGTCAAGCAACCCTTCGCGCAACTTTTTGCGAAACATGTCTCGGGTGTTTTGGCGCGCGTCCTTGCCGGCGATGGCGTCGATTACCCGGTCCTCGGCTGCGGAGACCGCACGGTCCTGCGCGTCGCCACGTCTGTGTTCCTGAATCATCATGATGGCACTGTCGACCAGATCGCGCACGATTTGCTCCACGTCACGGCCCACATAGCCGACCTCGGTAAATTTGGTGGCCTCAATCTTGATAAAGGGCGCATCGGCCAGTTTGGCCAGCCGCCGCGAAATTTCAGTCTTTCCGACGCCGGTGGGGCCGATCATCAGGATGTTTTTGGGATAAACCTCGTCGCGCAGTTCGCCGGTCAATTGCCGCCGCCGCCAGCGGTTGCGCAAGGCTACCGCCACGGCCCGTTTCGCGGCGTTTTGGCCAACGATAAAACGGTCAAGCTCTGATACGATTTCGCGGGGGGTCAGATCGGTCATTTAGAAATCTTCTCTACAGTCATGTTTCCGTTGGTATAAACACAGATTTCAGCCGCTATTTCCAAGGCACGTTTGGCTATGTCCTCAGCGGATTTTTTACTGTCGATCATGGCGCGCGCAGCAGCCAACGCGTAATTTCCGCCCGACCCGATGGCCGCGATATCGTGTTCCGGTTCCAACACATCTCCGGCACCGGTGATCACAAAAAGCTCCGCGCCGTCGGTTACGATCAGCATGGCCTCCAGATTGCGCAGGTATTTGTCTGTGCGCCAGTCTTTGGCCAGTTCGACACTGGCGCGGGCCAATTGTCCTGGCGCGGATTCGAGTTTGGCCTCGAGCCGTTCCAGCAATGTGAAAGCGTCCGCCGTAGACCCGGCAAAGCCGCACACCACGTCAAAACCACCCGGTGATATGCGCCGCACCTTTTTGGCCGACCCCTTGATAACCGTCTGTCCTAGGCTGACTTGTCCGTCGCCAACAACGGCCACGTGACCATCCTTTTTTACCGCGATGATCGTCGTACCATGCCAGCCTGGAAACGTGTTGTGCTCCATTGCGCAATCCTTTGTTTTCTGTCCCTTATATGGGTTTTTACACAGCGGGAAACAAGATTTGGATTGTCGACCAGCGCCTTAGTATCGCCCGATTTGTCTGGGATTCTCGGTTTGATAAGGCAATAGACCTAAGTTTTGGCTGAGACATCAAAAGAGCAGGCGCATGAAGGATTCGATCGACCCGATTCAGACCGGTGTAAAACTGGTAATTTGGGATTTGGATGAAACATTCTGGAAAGGCACGTTGTCCGAAGGCGGGATTTCCCCAATTCAGGATAATATAGACATGGTGCGCGCGTTGGTGAACCGTGGCATCATGTGTTCGATCTGTTCCAAGAACGATTTTGCCGACGCAAAATCAAAACTGGAAGAGCTTGGAATCTTTGATCAATTCGTGTTTCCCTTTATCGACTGGACACCAAAGGGACAGGCAATAAAATCGATGATCGCGGCCATGGGCTTGCGCGCCGAGAATGTGATCTTTCTGGACGACAATCACATGAACCTGCAGGAAGCAGCGTTTTTTAATGACACGATAATGTGCATAGATGGCGCGCAGGATCTGAGGTGGTTGCTGGATCATCCCCATTTGCAGGGAAAGGATGACACGACGCACTCAAGGCTGAAACAGTATCAAATCTTGCAGGACAAAACCGCAGAACAGGATTCAAAAGGGCTGTCGAACGTTGAATTTCTGCGCCAAAGCGATGTACGCGTGTCAATAGTCACTGATTTTGACGACAAAATGGACCGCGTGTTCGAGCTGATCAACCGTACCAACCAACTGAACTTTACCAAATCCCGTTTGACAACTGATGAGGAACGGGCGCATTTCGTTGCAGAGCTGCAAAGACCGGGCGTGCACGCCGGTCTGATACACGCCAAAGACAGGTTCGGCGACTATGGCTATATAGGGTTTTTCCAGTACGTTTTGCGGTCGGGGCAAACACGACTGGAACATTTTGCGTTTTCCTGCCGCACCCTGAACATGGGGATCGAACAGTTCATTTTTGAATTTCTGGGGGAGCCGGACATCAAAATTGTTGGTCCTGTGGCCAATGAAATCAAATCGTTCGACGACATGGACTGGGTCAGTTTCGGCGATGACAGCGACTTGGGCGTGACGGAATCAACGGAATCGGTTTGTCTGGTTGGCGGGTGCGATTTGCTGCAGGCATCGTTCTATTTGGGTGCAAAGCGCAGTGAATTTGTTAACTTCGTCAAAGACGGTTCAGTGGTGCGCTACGACGACCCCGGATTTTTTCTGAATCCGCGCGAAGCCATGAAAAACAACACGTTGCTGGAGTCGATCCTTAGCTGGACTTATGACGATATGGTCGCGTTCGATGACTCCATGGCGCAAAGCGACCGGCTGGTAATTTCGCTGTATCAGGCGATGGCCGGGCAGAATTATTTTACTTTTGGCGGTCGCGAATTCGGTGGCGAACATTTGATACATCTGCCACCTCAGGCGCTAAAGGCCATTCTGGCCGGTCCACGGTCGATCCTGTTTGCCAAACGGTTTTTTCACCGGAATTATTCGCTGGATGACAAATCCGCGCTGATCAAACGCGCGCTGGAACGTGTGCGCGATACCAAAAAACCCGGCGCTGCTGCCTATCTCATCAGCGCTGGAACGCTTAATCCTGAAACCGCGCGATCGATGCCATTTCGTGAGCCATACAATGAATTGTGTCGGGCGTTTTGCCAAGAGAACCCGGAATTTACCTATCTCGACGTCGATAGGCTGATCGACGCTCAGCACCACGTCGACGCGCAGCATTTTTCCCGACTGGGGTATTTTGCCATGGCGGAATTCATCCAGTCCCGGAACTAGGGGCCCCCAACACGTCGGACAGCTTTTTTTCCAGCGACTGAGATAATTTATCTCGTCCGGCGGCCTTGGCTCCGGCTATCACGCGGTTCGCCAGCCCAAACCGACCTTTTTCCAGACATTTTTCCATCAGGCCGTAATAGAACCAGGGCAATTCACGCCGTTTGCGATATATCTGGGCGAACAGCCGCGGCGTCAGATTACCGGCGACAGCCGCCAAAACGATTGGCTTTAGAATTTCAGCGCGCCGCAAAAACACTACGGTTTTATGGCCGATATAGTTCATGTTCAGCCGCGTGATGTTGGGGCCCTGCAGGCGGTCGGCCTGTTTTTTATCCAAAGAATCCATGGAGTCGTGAAACAAAAATACCTCACCCGCTGTATGCACATAATCGGCGGCGTCGGAAAACCGGCCTGACCAGTCCTGTTTGCGCCCGCCGTGAAATCGTTTTTCCCATGGCACAAGATTTGTATCCAACGTCGATTGCGGGGAATAGGCCAGCACGGTTGATCCGGGCGCCAGCGAACAGAAAACACAGGACGCGTAGGCCCCCATCGACGTGCCTGTAAAGATGACCTTTTTGAAGCGCCGGAAAAACCCACTGTCGCGCAGACCTTCGAGGTAATCGAACAGCACTTCATCGCGATACCAGTTGGATTTGAACGACATGATTCCCAGGCTGGACCAATTATTTTCGCGGTAAAAACTATCGCCCCACGCCTCGCGCGCAAGACTTTTGTCGTTGACCGAAGACAGATTGTCGAAACCCACCATCAGCACGTCAGTGTCGCGCAGGACGTGCACGGCCGCAAACAATTCAAAATTGACGTAAAATCCGCGCGGCTCTGACGCGCGTGTACCACCCGACCCGGCAAACCGCATGTCGGCAAGCCAATCGGGTGCCAGCTTGGATTCGTCTTGCGGCGTTTCCTGATCTTCGCTGCTCATGCCATTTGCTCTTTTTTTTGCAAAGCCTAGCGGATAAGCAGAAGCAATCCCATGAAAATCTTATCAGAGATTGCGTTCGATTTCCTCGGTTTCGAAAATCTCGATCACGTCGCCTTCTCGGATGTCTTCGTAGTTTTCAAACGCCATGCCACATTCCTGGCTGACCTGAACCTCTTTGACTTCGTCCTTAAAACGTTTCAACGTCTTGAGCTTGCCCTCGTGGATCACGACATTGTCGCGCAAAAGACGTACACCTGCGTCACGCCGGGCCACGCCTTCGGTGACTTCGCAGCCGGCAATTTTGCCAGTGCCAGTGATTTTGAACACTTCTTTGATGGCGGCGTAACCGATGAATGTTTCCTTGATCTCAGCTGACAACAGGCCCGAAGCGGCCTTGCGTACGTCATCGACCAAATCGTAGATGATAGAATAATACCGGATCTCGACGCCCTTTTGGCGCGCACCGTCGCGGGCGGGCGCGTTTGCCCGCACATTGAACCCGATTATCGGCGCGCCCGAGGCTTCGGCCAAAGTCACGTCCGATTCTGTAATTGCGCCCACACCCGAATGCAGCACGCGCACCCGGACTTCGTCATTGCCGACTTTGTCCATTGCCTGAATGATGGCTTCGGCAGAGCCTTGCACATCGGATTTCACCAAAATGGGCAATTCGGATACATTCTGGTCCTCTTTGGCCTGCGCCAATAGTTGATCCAGCGTTGCGCCCGAGCCTGCTGCGGCCTTTTTATCCTTAGCGACCTGGGCACGGTAATCGGCGATTTCACGCGCCTTGGCTTCGTCGGCCACGACGTTCAGAACGTCACCGGCTTCGGGTGTTCCGTTCAGGCCCAGAACCTCGACAGGGCTGGAAGGTCCGGCTTCTTCAACGCGGTCGCCTGTGTCATTCACCAGCGCGCGGACTTTGCCGTACTGTTGGCCGACAACGAATATATCACCGCGTTTCAGCGTGCCGTTTTGTACCAAAACCGTCGCAACCGGGCCGCGACCCGTATCAAGCTTTGCCTCAATCACAGCACCTTCGGCATCGCGGTCCGGATTGGCTTTCAGCTCCAGCAATTCAGCCTGCAGGATTATGTTTTCCAGCAATTTATCAAGCCCGTCCCCATTGATTGCGGACACTTCCACATCCAGAACGTCACCGGACATTTTTTCGACAATCACTTCGTGCTGAAGCAATTCGGTTCGCACCTTGTCCGGGTCAGCGCCGGGACGGTCAATCTTATTGATCGCTACGATCATTGGAACTTCGGCGGCTTTGGCGTGATTTATGGCTTCGATGGTCTGAGGCATGACGCTATCATCGGCGGCAACGACCAGAACGACAATATCGGTGACCTGCGCACCACGGGAGCGCATTGACGTAAAGGCCGCGTGGCCAGGTGTGTCCAGGAAGGTCAGCACTGTGCCATCTTCGGTTTTCACCTGATAGGCACCAATATGTTGTGTAATGCCACCGGCTTCGCCTGTGACGACGTTTGTTTTTCGAATTGCATCAAGCAAAGAGGTTTTGCCGTGATCGACGTGACCCATGATTGTAATGACTGGTGGGCGCGGCTTCAAATCAGCGGCGGCGTCATCAACCGTATCGATGGCGTCTTCCACGTCTGCGTCAGACACACGAACAACCTTGTGGCCGAACTCTTCTACAATCAGCTCTGCTGTATCTGCGTCTATTGTTTGGTTCTGCGTTGCCATAATGCCGTTATTCATCAGCGCCTTGACCACAGCGGCCACACGTTCCGCCATGCGGTTTGACAATTCCTGAACGGTGATTGCTTCGGGGATCTGCACGTCACGGACAACACGTTCGCGTTCGACCGGTTCACCCATGGCTTTGCGCCGGTCGCGCTGTTGGGCACGTTTGATTGCGGCCATTGAACGTTGGCGCCCGCCTTCACTGCCGCGAAGCGCTTGGTTGATTGTCAGTTTTCCCGAACGACGACGGTCATCGCCCCCCTTGTTGCGCGCAGGTTTTTTTGGCGCTTCTTTGGCGCGTTCTTCGCGGGCCTTGGGCTGGGTAGCGCGGGCGGCTCCCGGTTTACCTTCGGCGGGCGGTAAAACAGCGGCATCAGCGGTTGGTGTGCTGACAACATTTTCAGCAGCCTTGGCCGCTTCCTGTGCCTGCTTTTCTTCCTCGGCTTTCAATTTGGCGCGTTCTTCGCGTTCAGCTTCTTCGCGTTCTTTGGCAATCAACGCGGCCTTTTTGGCTGAACGCTCTTCCTCGCGTTTTTGGGACTCGGCACCGCGTTTCAGCGCGTCTTCGGCTTCGCGTTCCTTGGCAATTTTCAGGGCATTCAGGCGCCGTTGCATTTCAGCGTCGGAAATCCCGGCCGGCCGCTTGGAGATTGCGCTGGGTTTGGATTTGTTATTGGTGCCCGCGCCGGGAGTTGGTGCAGCAGCTACGTCGGGTTTGGGCAAAACGATGCGTTTACGCTTTTTCTCGACGACGACAGATTTGCTGCGCCCATGCGAGAAACTTTGCGTTACGCGGCTTTGACCGCCGCGCAGCCCCAGGGGCCTACTTGTCTTGTTGTCACTGTCGCTCATTTACGTCTTTCAGTACCTTCATTTTCCACGGATTTCCGCAGACAGATTTACCCGCGTGGCCCTAGTTTCCACGCAAGTCGTTCAGCCGTTTGGCATTCTCTACAATGCCGGCGTTGAGTCCACCAGCGGCAAGCGCCGCATGTATCACATTTTCTTTGGCGAATGCCACACCCAATTCGGCGCCGGAAAGACATGAAAAATAGACGTTTTCACCTTGCGGAGGCCTGATCTTTGATTTTTGCGCTGTCGATCCGTCAGCAGCCTGTAGCAAAATGGCAACTGATTCAGATTTAACCGCTTCTATCACTTTTTCATAGCCTGAAATCGCAGTGCCGCTTTTGCGTGCGAGCGCGATCATATCCACAAGCCGTTTTGCCATGAGCCGGTCGACCAGATCGGAAAGGCCGTCCGGAACCGTGACCGTTTGCTTAGCCGCGCGCGCGAACAGGTTTTTCGCACAAGCATCTGCAATGGGTTCTTGGCCCGCTTTAACCCAAATGCCGCGCCCCGGCAGATTGCCTAATATATCCGGGACAATCCGGTTTTTGGGACCAACCACGAAACGAAGCAAACGGGTTTTGGGCAAAAGCTCCATCGTGGCGATACACCGCCGCGTCTGTTCCTGATCGGATTTTTTCCGGCCACCGCGTGTCACGGGCGTCATCCAGGGTCTGAAAAATCAGACCCCGGCCTCCTCTTTCCTGGTTTCAGCAGATTCTTCGTCTTCGGCGATTTCAGTGTCCTCTTCCTCGGTCTCAAGATCAGCGGGGTCGACCCAGCCAAGCTGGATGCGGGCAGTCATGACCAGATTTTGTGCTTCTTCAAGCGATACATCAAATGCCTCGAGCAGTCCGTCATCTTTGACACGCTCGCCGTCCACCGTTGTATAGCCGCCGGCCAGTTCCCAGTCAGCGCATGTGGCAAAATCCTCCAGCGTTTTCACGCCGTCTTCGGCCAATGGGACAAACATCTCCGGCGTCAGACCCTCAAAGTCGAACAGGCTTTGCTCGACGCCCAATTCACGCGCTTTTTCAATAGCTTTTGCGTGGATTTCGTCGATGCACTCGCGCGCACGGGCTTGCAATTCTTCGGCAGTGATTTCGTCGAACCCCTCGATCGCCATCAGCTCCTGTGCTTCGACGTAGGCCACCTCTTCCAGACTGGTGAAACCTTCGGATACCAACAACTGTGCCACGACTTCGTCGATATTCATTTTTTCCATGAACAGGGCGGTGAACTTGACAAATTCGGCCTGTCGACGCTCGGATTCCTCGGCTTCAGTCATGATGTCGATATCAAAACCGGTTAGCTGGCTTGCCAGACGCACGTTTTGGCCACGGCGGCCAATTGCCAGCGACAACTGCTCATCGGGAACAACGACCTCGATCCGTTCTGCGTCTTCGTCCAGCACCACTTTTGCGACTTCGGCAGGTTGCAGCGCGTTGACCAGAAATGTCGGCGCGTCATCGTTCCACGGGATGATGTCAATTTTTTCGCCCTGAAGTTCGTTCACCACCGCCTGCACACGCGAGCCGCGCATACCCACACAAGCGCCGACGGGATCAATCGAGTTATCATAAGAAATCACCCCAATCTTGGCGCGCGATCCCGGGTCGCGAGCGACGGCCTTGATTTCTATTATGCCGTCGTAAATTTCGGGAACTTCCATTTTGAACAGTTCGGCCATGAATTCCGGCGCTGTGCGCGACAGGAAAATCTGCGGACCACGGACCTCTTCGCGTACGTCACGCACATAGGCGCGCACGCGGTCGCCAGAGCGGAACAGTTCGCGGTTTATCAGCTGATCGCGCCGAATCACTGCTTCGCCCCTGCCCACGTCGACTATGACATTGCCGTATTCGACCCGTTTGACCAGACCGTTGATGATCTCGCCCACACGGTCTTTGAATTCTTCAAACTGGCGGGCGCGCTCGGCTTCGCGGACTTTTTGCAAAATCACCTGTTTGGCAGACTGCGCGGCGATCCGACCAAAATCTATTGGTGGCAGCGGGTCGACAATGGTGTCGCCAACCTTGGGTTCGTCAAGGTGCGCGCGGGCATCCTGCACCAACATTTCTGTCGAGTGGTTTTCTACCTCTTCGACAACGTGGCGAATACGGGTCATTGTCAGCTCGCCGGTTTTGCGGTCGATATGGGCGTGAATTTCCAGTTCGGCGCCGTATCTCGACTTGGCTGCTTTGGCCATGCTTTCTTCCATCGCCTCGATCACCAGATCGGGTTCAATCAGTTTTTCACGGGCCACTGCGTCGGCGATTTGCAACAGTTCCAGACGGTTTGCACTGGTAATGCTCATGGTTTTTGCCTTTCGGGTGTTTCATCTGTGTCTATGTGGTCAAAATCATCGGGGTTAAAGCCGGCATCTTTGCGGGCCTTCAACATTTCGGCGATCAGCGCATCGGTGAGGATCAGTTTTGCATCAGTCAGCGCGTCCAGCTCCAACCCGATAGTACCCTCTGCGATTTCGATCAGAATCTCGTTGCCCTCGGTGCCGCGCAATATGCCCTTGAACCGTTTGCGCCCGTCGATCAGCAGTTCGGTTTCTATACGTGCTTCGCGATCTGCCCACGCGTCAAAATCCTTGAGCCGCGTCAGCGGGCGGTCGATTCCGGGCGAAGATACCTCAAGCGCATATTCATCGGCAATCGGGTCTTCCACATCCAGCACAACCGAAACCGCCGTCGAAATTTTGGCGCAATCGTCCACCTCGATCCCGCCTTCGGGTTTTTCCGCCATAATCTGCAACGTTGTACGCTTGCCCGACATCAGGCGCAGCCGCACCAGTTCATAGCCCATACCGGCAATGACCGGCTGGACGATGCCAGCCAGTTTTTTGTCAATGGCAGATCTGGCGATCAGGTCGGACATGTTTTCCTTTAGGCATAAAAAAACGGGCGCGCGGCCCGTTACGAAATCCGGTGGAAGTTTGGGGATGGAAGCCAACCTTGCCGCTGTTGAGGTGGATATAGGGGGGATGTGGGGGACTATCAAGCGGAATCAACAATTCCTCGACAATCATCTGTATGCCACTAAAATGTGTCAACGTATTTAGGGAATACATTTTGAATCCAGAAATTGTAAGAATGTTGTTGGGGGAAATTGAAGGACCGATAACCGTTGGAAGGTTAAGCACTGCGGCGGCAATAATATTGGAGGCGAAATCGAGCTGGGTTTGGCTGAGCAAAGAAACTTTAGTCAAGCAATTAACAAAACACCCCGAGTTAAGTCTTTCAGATTATGTGGATATGAGTTGGGTACTGCAAACTGGAGAAATCGTCAAAGATAGACAAGTTAATAGACTTCATTTCCTTGCATCCACGCATTTTCATAAAAAACCTCGCATGCTCAAGGTAACTGTTAAAGTTGCAAAAAACTCAGAGCGCGCGTTTCTAATAAGTGCACATTGGGTGCGCCCTCGCTCCGCAGAAAAGTTAAAACGGCTTGCAATTGGCCAGAGTATTAAAAAGTAAAGCCCCTCAACAAGTGAGGGGCTACATCTAAGAAGGGGCCTGCTTATCACCCCCAATTTACACTCAGATTCCTCCGAGGTTACGGTCAGCAGATGTGTCACCGCGTCCCTTAGATAAGTATAAGTATAAGTGCTTTCGTGGATTCTGTCAAGAATCACAACGGGTTAACCATCTTACTGGTCCCATGTCCGCTAACGCACTGAATTGACTCTTTTTTGTGGTTGGCTTAATGATACCTCTCCCGCATGGTATCCACACTCTTAACAACCATTTCCTCCAGCACATCCAGATCAATATTCGCTAGATTGGTGATATAGAGACAGGATGATGAATGCTTGTGCTTGCCCAATCGCGCCAGCTGATCGGCATAATCCTTGAAGCCATTCATAATATAGACCGTCAAGGCGGCCTTGCGCGGCGACAGGCCGGTGATCATGTAATCGTGCTTGGACCCGTCCTTGCGAAAATAGCTGTAGCGATCAAATCCTATAATACCGGGCCCCCACATTTTTGGTTCAAATCCGGTGACGCGGGCCATCATGGTGAGAATAAGGCGGGCGTCGTCGGCCCTTCGAGACAGGGAGATTGTGGCTAGAAAGGCTTCGATGTCGCCATCGTTTTCAATCGTTTTCATGTTCAATTGGCCTGTGTTATTGCTGTCGGACCCTATAATACACCTTTCCCATAAGCACCGAACCAAAAACTGAGTCCATAAAATTGTCGATGTTTCCTCTGCCTTAACAATTAACCAGAAAGTCGCGACATTGTCCGGTTGTTTCCAAATTCCTGACAAAGTTTGGGGGCTACATATCCTCATGTTTTATATCGTAAGGGTAGTACAGTGGACAGATTGACAGAAATGGAGGCGTTCGCAAGTGTTGTGGATCAGGGGGGATTTACAGACGCGGCACGCAAAATGGGAATATCCAAATCGGCGGTTTCCAAACATGTATCGTCGCTGGAGGCGCGGTTAGGGGCCCGGTTGCTCAACCGAACGACGCGACGGGTCAGCCCGACAGAAATAGGTCTGGCATATTACGATAAGGCGCGACGCGTTCTGGTTGATGCAGGCGAGGCAGACTCGATGGTCACTTCGATGCAGGCTGCGCCAAGCGGATCGCTGCGGCTTTCGGCGGCAACCGACTTTGGCGTGAACCACATTTCCAATGCGCTGGGTGCTTTTTTGCATCAATACCCCGACATCAACATCAATCTTGTTCTCAACAACCGCTATGTCGAGCTGATTTCAGAGGGTTTTGATATTGCCATTCGCATTGGCGACATGGAAGACAGCACGCTGCGCGCCAGAAAACTGACCGAAGCCAATGTCAAAATGGTGGCTGCACCCGAATATTTTGCCGCTCATGGCAGGCCCGAGCGCATCGACGATCTGAACAATCACATGCTGTTGCATTATTCCAATCAGTCCAACGGCAATGTCTGGAAACTAACGTCGCCGACCGGCGAAAAACGTCAAATCCGGACCACTGGTTGCCTGACGGTCAACGACGGCCAATCGCTGCTGACCGCGGCCGCGACAGGTGTCGGCATCGCCTACTTGCCAAGCTTTCTGTATCAGGAAAAGCTTGAACTGGGTTTGTTGGAAGAAGCCATGCCCGAATTGCCGGTCGAGAAGCGTGGAATTTACGCCGTGTATCCACCGGGGCGATACACGCAACCAAAACTTCGGGCATTTATCGATTTCCTGGTCGAACACTTCAAACACAAAGGCCCTGAAGAATGGTAGTTAAAAAGCCCCGGTAATCCGGGGTTTTTTATGAGTCACCCGTAACAAGCACAACTTCGACCCGACGGTTCTTTTTGCGTCCTTCGTCGTTATCATTGGGCGCGCGGGGCGACAAATAGCCAACACCCTCAGCCGTGAGTCGCGCCTTATCAATGCCATGCAGGGCAACCAAAGTGGACATGACCGACGCCGCGCGTTTTTTTGAAAGCGCAACGTTTCCTGCCAATGAACCGGATGCGTCCGTGTGTCCAACCAGAACAACCGACGCTGCCGGATTATCCAGCAGGAAATCCGCAAGTTCTTTAAGTGACCCAACGATATCACCGTCCAGCGACGAGCTGCCTTTGGGAAAGCTCAGACCTTCAAGCACCGCCGAGCCATGCAGTTGCAATTGACCGGACAGCGAATCGACATCGGATTCAAATGTGACGTCCCTTTCGGCTGCTCTGCGTTTTGATGACGCCGAAATGGCGGCGTTGTCTGGGGGCGCAACCCCGATCGAAGTCATTTGGATATAACCGTTGTCCGCGCTGCGGCTCACGAGCAGGCCAACGTAATTACGCGACTTACCGCTGATTTTTTCGGCCGAAAGAAAACGAAAGTCGCCGATGTCGACGTGCATCTCAGGTTCTGCCACGACCTCGGTTGAAAACCGGAAATCAAACCCGCCGCAGATTTTTGTGTCGCATTCAAACAGGATATCGTAGCCCGATTCAGTAAGCCGGGCCCGCATCGCGGCCAAAAGTTTCAGGGTTCCATTGGATTCGCCGGACGTTTTCCACACTCTTTGGGTTTTGCGGCCCTCGGTTGTTAAGGTGGGCAACTTGCCGTCCGCAAAAGGACCAATCGGCAAAGCGTAACTCGCCAAAGGTACGATGTATTCGTAGTCGGGGCCGTCAATTTCGGGCTGGATTACCGCCGCTTGCCCCAAAGCCATCGCCGGGACTATGCCGGCCAACAGGCCGCTTATGAATGCGCGCGTTTTCATCTGTTTTGGGCATGATACTCTATATTCGGTTTTTTATCTACCGCCGATGACATGCGGTTTGACATGTTAAAAAACGCCGCGACTGCCGCGATGTCCCAGATATCGCGATCGGCAAATCCGGCGTCTCGCAATGATTGCCGGTCGGTTTCGACAATTTTGTGACTGGCCTCGGTTAAAAGCGTCGCGAAATCCAGCATCGCTTTTTGGCGCGGGGACAAATCCGCGGCGCGGTAGTTCATCACCAGCATTTCACCCAGAACCGGATCACCCGAAAGCGCCCGCACCTGGGCACCATGCGCCGTCAGGCAATAAAAGCAATGGTTGATGGATGACACGACCACGGCAATCATTTCGCGTTCCAATTTGGTCAGGCCGCTGTCGCCGAGCATCAGGTCGTTATACATACCGGAAAACGCATTCAGTTTTTCGGGCGCAAATGCATAGGCCGTCAGCACGTTGGGGACGAACCCCAGCTTTTCGACGCATATGTCGAAATAACGCTGGGTCTCTGGTGGCAATGGGTCTTTGGGCGGTAGATCAAGCGCGGTTATTTTGCTGTCAGACATCGAGATCCTGTGCGTAAGTTCATTTTTTTCGGTAGTGATACTCTTCTGCAATTTGCATCCCAAATCCAGAAAACAATTTTTGCGCAGGCGTATTTTCGCGCGTGGTGAGTGCAGACAGATATTGCGCGCCGTGATCACGCGCCCAAATCGCGCAATGGTGCAATATCGACTGCGCACAGCCCAGTTTGCGTTTTCCCGGCGCGATTTCCAATGCATGCAGCATGGCGATGTTTTCAGCGCAGGCGATGAATGCGCAACCCGCGGGTTGGTCTGCGTGTCGGGCCAGTACATAGGACTTCGGGTCTTTGGTCTGATGCATGACCCGAACACGCCCATTGCTTATGCCGCCTTGTTTCCAGATTTCTTCCATCAACGCCAGAGGAGAACGACACGAAATCGCCGCCAAAGGGGCGGGTTCGACAATTTCCAAATCCGTGATTTTGGCCAAAAAGATGACCGTCGGGTCCACCAGCTTGTAGCCGCGCTCCATGAGCACCCTATCCAGCCGAGAATCAGCGCGGGAGAGCCTGAAAAGCGGCGTGTTCTTTTGAGCCACCATCACCTTTTCGGCAGCGGTGATGTCGTACGGTTCGAATTCGCCAAGCAAGGTTGCAGCATTCACCCGTTGGCCGCCACCGGCCGAATGGCGCAAAACGAACGGCGGCAGATCCCGATACTCGGCGGCAGACCACGTGTCGTCCATCGCCTGGAACAAATCGGTCGACGTCGGTTCCATCACGTTTCCTCGCAGGTGGATGGGAACAGTTGCAAAAATTCCTGCGCCGCGTCTTCCAGTGCCATCAGATCGCTTGACCGCAAGACAATATTGCTGCCGAAAACGCCTTGGCGAATAAACGGGTAGGAGCCCATGGAAACCGTCGTGAATTTGTTGGCAAGGGCTTCCAGCGGCCCCGCAATTTCGCCTTCGGGCATATTTAGCCGAAAACTTCTGGATCGGATGGGGTTGCCGCCGGTCACGCCCGGCAGGACAGATTCGACCATGGCCTGAAAAATAGCGGGCACTCCGGCCATGACAAAAACGTTGCCAATGTTGAAACCGGGCGCGATTGAAACGGGGTTTTCGATCAACGCGGCGCCTTGGGGAATACGCGCCATGCGCAGGCGTGCATCATTTATTTTGGTACCACTTTTTTCGTAGTAGTTCTGCAAAAGGGACAGAGCGTCGTCCCGCACACCAATAGAAACCCCAAATGCAGCCGCCACAGCGTCGGCGGTGATGTCATCGTGTGTGGGGCCGATCCCGCCGCTGGTGAACACATAGTCGCTGGAGTCGCGCAATTCATTCAGGGCGGTAACGATCAGATCGTGGTCATCGGCGACGACTCGTGCATGGATAAAATCGACCGCCACTTCGGCCAACCTGCCCGCCAGAAAGTACATGTTGGCTTCGCGCGTGCGCCCCGACAAAATTTCGTCGCCGATCACCAGCATGGACGCAGTGGGGTTGGGCACGGAATGGCCGTCCTTGTCTTGATTGCACTTGCGGTATAATCCCCCGCCATGCAGTTTCAAACCCCCCTTGTGCGCGCCACGCTGGTCAGGCGCTACAAAAGATTTCTGGCGGATGTTGTGCTGGAAGACGGGCGCGAAGTGACGGCGCATTGCGGAAATCCCGGCGCGATGACAGGACTTAAAGAGCCGGGTCTGACGGTTTGGCTGGAGCCCAACGACAATCCAAAGCGCAAGCTGCGCTACGCGTGGAAACTTGTTGAATTGCCGGTCGGGCACTGGGCGGGCGTTGATACAAACGTGGCCAACCGTATAGTAGCCGAGGCGTTTGACAAAAACCAAATACCGGCGTTGACCGCCTATCACACCATTCGCCCGGAAGTTAAATACGGCACGAACAGCCGGATCGACTTCCTGCTGACGGCGCCCGATTTACCCGATCTTTATCTCGAGGTGAAAAGCGTGACTTTGCGTCGGTCAGGCGAATGGGCCGAGTTTCCCGACAGTGTGACCACACGCGGCACAAAACATCTGAACGAATTGGTAACCATGGTGGAAAATGGCCATCGCGCAGTCATGCTGTATCTGATTCAGCGTACAGACTGCACTGGTTTTCGGTTGGCAGCAGACATCGACACCGATTACGCTGGTGCGTTTGCGCGGGCGATCAAAGCGGGCGTCGAAGTTCTGTGTTATCAAACGGCGATATCGGCGGTGTCTATTTCGCTCGAGTCCCCGGTGCCGGTCTATGGCATATAACAATTTTAACTGCCGCACTGGTAGTGGCGCAGGATGTGGACTAATTGTCTGGAAACCAATTGAACGATGGAGCGTACGTTGAAGGGCCCAATTACCGGCCGTCTGAACAAGGACGGCATTCAAATTCACAGTCCCGAGGATTTTCAGGGTATGCGCAAGGCAGGTGAACTGGCGGCGTTGATACTGGATATGATCGGTGAATACGTTGTGCCGGGTGTAACAACCGAGCGGCTCGATCAATTGTGCCATGATTTCATGATTGACCACGGGTCCAAGCCGGCGACGCTTGGATACAGGGGGTATCCAAAATCATCGTGTATTTCCATCAACCACGTGGTTTGCCACGGCATTCCTTCGGAAAAGCGCCTGAAGGACGGCGATATTCTGAATATCGACGTGACCTGCATTTTGGACGGCTGGTTTGGTGATACGTCGCGGATGTATGTGGCCGGTCGTGGCAATCGCAAGGCTGAAAGGTTGATCGACATCACACATCACGCACTGATGATCGGAATCGATCAGGTCAAGCCCGGCAATACATTTGGAGACATTGGCGCGGCGATCCAGAAATATGCCGAGGCGCAAAGATGTTCGGTGGTACGCGATTTTTGCGGGCACGGGTTGGGGCGGGTGTTTCATGCGCCCCCGAACGTGCTGCACTATGGAAATTGGGGGACTGGGCCGGTGTTGGAAGAGGGCATGTTTTTCACCATCGAGCCGATGATCAATCTGGGAAGGCCCGACACGAAAATTCTGGCGGACGACTGGACGGCGGTGACCAAAGACAAATCGCTGTCCGCGCAGTTTGAACACTCCATTGGCGTGACCGCGACGGGATGCGAAATATTTACGCCGTCGCCTGCGGGCCTGTTTCATCCGACGCAGCCAAAAAATTAATCATTTGTAAATCTAATGGCCGGACGTTCTGGGATATGGACCAGCCGCCCAAACCCGCGCATTTTTCTGAGGTACCGCTGCCGGGATTTCATTTGCTTACGGCGCCCGCCGCCGTCAATAAAAATGACGACAAATTCCAGAAACAACATCGTCAACGTTTGCGCCACCGCTTTGTTCACGGCGGTGCCGCCGCTATGCCTGATTATGAAATATTGGAACTTGTGCTTTTTTGCGCCATCCCGCGCAGGGACGTAAAACCGCTGGCCAAGCGGTTGCTAGCAGAATTTGGCACACTCAACCAAACGCTTGCCGCCAGTCCGGCGCGTCTTGTTCAGGTAAGCGGTGTTGGCGAAACGGTCATTCAGGTCCTGAAAATTGTCGAGGCCGCGGCGCACCGCATGAGCCGCTCTAAGGTTATGGGCCAAAATGTGCTGTCGTCGTGGCAGGCATTGGAAGACTATTGTCAGGTTGCAATGGCGGGGCAGGCAACCGAAGGGTTCCGCATTCTGTTTCTGGATCGTAAAAACGTGTTGATAGCCGATGAGGAACAACAAAAGGGCACGGTGGATCATGTGCCGGTTTACCCGCGCGAAGTGGTCAAAAGGGCGCTGGAACATAACGCATCGGCGCTAATTCTTGTGCACAATCACCCTTCGGGCGATCCGACGCCATCGGACGCGGATATCGCCATGACCACGCAGATCGTCAACGCGGCAGCCGTGTTTGATATCGCGGTACACGATCACCTGATCGTTGGAAAATCACGCAATTTTAGCTTCAAATCCAACGGACTGCTTGATTGAATTCAGCGAATCCACAACTCGACACGCCGGTTGATGCGTCGACCGACCGCGTCGCCGTTGCAGGCCAAAGGCGAAATTTCGCCAAATCCTGTGACAGTGAATTTGATTTTGGATAAATCCGCGATTGTCGCGTTCTTTTTTAGCCGTGCAGCCACCTGTTCGGCACGCTGACGCGAAATGCGCCGGTTGCCGTCCGGACCGCCCTCGGCATCCGAAAATCCGGCCACAATCAATTCGCGCCCGTCGAAATCGCCAAATTCAATCATTCGGGCCACCTGATCTATGTTGATCAGCGACCGGCGGTCCATTTCGGTGGACGATTCCATAAACCTGAACGTTGTCGATAGTCGTTCCGCACCAAACAGGCTGATGGCCATACCCCGAAGAGATTCCAGCGTAACATCCTGCGACCCCGTTCGTATCGAGTTGATCACGCGGTCGCCCTGTTGCGCCCAGCTTTGCCTTGTGACGTTCTGCCCGACGAAACCCAGACGCGTAAAAGCGCGCTGTGCTAAATCGCCCTTGAGATAAGCTTTGAAATTGCGGGTAAAAACCGGCAAGTGCTCGCCGGTTGTGTGCAACAATATATGTTGCGTCAGCGGGTAGTCTTCCGATTTCACATTAAATTCCGTGGCGGCGATGCTGTGGCCGCACGGCCCCACGATCGCCAGTGCCCGAGCATTGCCGATATTGGGGAAATTGGTAATCCCAATGCCCAGCGCATCACGCGCGACCATACGCGACGTCTCGGCTGGTCCATCCAGACGCGCAGCAGGTGCCAAAACGCGTCCTCCGTTCGGGATCATGACGTGGTTTTGCAAAAGAATGCCCAGATCGGTGTTCCGTCTTTGGCGGTAAAGCGCTATCGGCGCGTCGGCACCCCCGAGCGCCGCCCAGTTGTCGATTTCGCCGGCAAACACCCGCGCCGCGTTTTCAAGGCTGATTGATCTGACGGGATTATCTTGGGCAACGATCACGAACAACCCGTCAAGCGCCAGCAACTGGCTTTCGATCTGAACCGGCCCTGCCGCTGCGATCCCCGTCAGCGCAACCAGTGTCTGGTGGCCTTGCGCATACCGGTATGTCAGCGCAAGTTGGGATTTGCCCTGTATCAGCTCGCTAAACCCAAGATTTGACGAAGATGGAATAATTTCCACACGCGCGACCGGCACGCCGACGCGGTCGGAAATCGAATACGTGACGCTGTTTTCATCCGGTGGCTCGCGGACGATAACCTGACCCGATGTGAATGCGAAATTTTCGACCAAGGCTGGAATCAACGCGGGGCTGATTGCCTGCGTGCCGCTAATTTTCAGATCGGCGGCGTATTGGCCGGTGTCGGGACACGCCAGGCCTGAACACCGGACACCCAGTGCGTTGACTGTAAGCTCGCCAAATGGTGTAGCGATTTTGTAAAATTCGCCGTCAAATGCGACGAGAGCACCAATGATTTCAACCGAGCCATCCGCTGATCGCAGCGTGACGTCCTGAGCCACCGCATGTACGGGAACGCAAAAACTCAATGAAAGCGCAATCAGAAGTGCGCGCCACAAGCGACGTTTCATCTGTGAGGGTCCGCGTTGTTAATTCGCGGCTATAATCAGGTCCGATAGCGCATTTTTCAATACCAGAGTTTGGCGACCGTTTTTGCACTCGGCAAAGACGTATTTATATCCGCTGTTGACTACCAGCCGCCCGCCCTGTGACCGAGAATGGAACACCACAAGATCTTTGGCGCAACTTGCTGGCGTGGCCCGGGCCTCCAGTTTGAAACGAACGACGCCCGATGTTTTGGTGTCGGTCGACGGCCAGGTGTAAATTTCGACACGGCGTGGCGAGGCAACCGAGGCATCGCCCAATTCTGTCAGGTATCCACCGCCAAGAAAACGGGACTTTTTGATGCTGCGGGGCTGCCCGGACCAGACATGATCTTCGCCGGATTTTTTATCGCCGCGCTCAAACGCGTGCAGATCAAGCTCGACAGCCCCTTCCCATAAAATGGCGACGCGCCGGTAATTCTGTACCTCAGGAATATTGATCGAGGCGCGCAACGACCCGCCTTTGCCAAACTCAACGATGACGCCGGCAATCGAATCCATCGCCGGAATGTCCACCTGATAAAGTCCGCTGTGGCCGGTTCGTCCGGTAAATGACAACGATCCGTGCGAAATCATGATGCGCGAATTCGGGTAGCACGGCAGAGAGATCTGAACGTGCAGCACCGCGCTTTCGCGAACGGCCAGTTGCATATTGGGCGCACAGTTCTCGCCAAATGGTGCGCGGTCCAGCAAAGTCGTGGTACGCAAAGGTTGGTAAGCCGAATCGATCGAAGCCATGCGCGAGAAAAACTGTTGTGGTTTCGGATCCGGCAGGCGCGCGGCAGCTGTCAAGAGGTCCGGCGCAAACGGAACCTGAATTGCCAAATCTTGTGATTGCGGCGGCGGTGGTGGGGCGACAGCATTTGTCGAAGCGACACGGTAAGCAGGCCGCGCCGTTGGCCGCACCCGGCCGGTTGGGCCGCCGGAATCCGGTCCGTCGAGCGAAAACAGACCCTCAACTCGCGCCGTGCCGGACACTTTGTCGGGGCGTGTAAATTCGACCGAATCAAGACCTGCACTATCCGCTGGCAGGCGCGGTGTGTCCGATCCGACCGTGGTCAACCTGACCGTGTCTTTGCCAAGGCGGACATTGGTAATTTCCAGGTCGCGACCATTGATGTCGACCTGCTGATCAAATCCGGTGATTTCAACCGTGGGGCCAAGATCGATCGAACTTTTGGGCGCGGGCAATGGAATTGGCTGGGGTTCCGGTTGTTCTGCCTGCGCGGAAAGCGTGCCCGCAGTGGGGATTAAATGGGAGTCCGCATCCACGATGCGCAACGCGACGCTCGCAGGCTCGCATCTGCTACCGTCAAATACGCAGTATGAAAACGATTGAATACCTGCACATTCCTCAGAGTGCACATAGGTTAAAGTAGATCCCTGAAGCGTGACCTCACCACATTGAGGCGGGCTGCTCACGCGCAGTGAATTGCGTGACAGTTTGGCGGGGTTTACATCATTTTCGAGCACCGGCAACACCAACGGAGAACCGGCGCGAACCGTATATATGTCGTCAACGGCCAGAATATTGCTTTCGCCACGAAAGCTGGCCATTACGGACTCGCCGTTGTGTACGACGACACCCACCGACACTGTCAAAAACAGGCCGATTGACACCGTCAGGATGTGGTCGTTGATGCGCACGTGCGGCTCCGCGTTTTAGATGTCGGCTCAAACTACCGACGCCACAGGGCCAAATTGAGACGCGAACATGATCAAAATGCGGCTATGCAAGGTTGTTCAGGCGGTGGTCACCGGAATTAATGGCTGTCGATCAAAACTGTAATGATCAAAACCCGGTTGGTCCTGAACGTTTACCCTTACGACACGCGGCGCAGAGATTTTGTGATATCAAACAGTTCTTAAGATTTGATTTCAAAGCTTGCCGTGGCAATGCTTGAATTTCTTGCCCGAACCACAAGGACAAGGCGCGTTGCGCGCAGGATTTCCCCAGGTCGACTTGTCGTCTTCGTCAAACCCGGCAAGCGGCTGTGACGATGCGTGTCCGTTGGCACCGCTGCCATTCTGCGCTGCGGCCTGCTGGGCACGCTGCTGCTCCATCGCTTCCTTGATCATCTGCTGCTGCTCTTCTTCGGTCACCGGCCTGATTTGTGCCAGTTTTTCAGACACTTCCGAGCGCAGCGAATCCAAAAGGCTTTCGAACAATCCGAAACCCTCGGATTTGAACTCGTTCAGCGGATCGCGCTGCGCGTAGCCACGAAATCCAACGACTGAACGCAAATGTTCAAGCGTGACAAGATGCTCGCGCCATTTGGCATCTATCGTTTGCAACAAAAGATTTTTTTCGATCGAACGCATTGTGTCCGGTCCAAATATGGCGGCTTTGGCGGCCATGAATTCATCGCTTGATTTGTACAGGCGTTCGCGGACTTCCTCGTCGTCGACACCCTCTTCGTCGCCCCAGGCCATAATTGGTTCATCAACGCCCAACAAGCGGATCACATCGGCATAAAGCGCTTCCATCGTCCACTGGTCTGCATAAGTTTTTGGCGGCATATGCTCGTCTACCAGATCGTCGATAACCTGATGTCGCATGTCAGCCACGACGTCAGACAGGTTTTCGGCTTCCATGATTTCCATGCGCTGGCCGAATATGGCTTTGCGCTGGTCGTTCATAACGTCGTCGTATTTCAACAAGTGCTTGCGAATATCAAAGTTGCGGCCTTCGACCTTGGCCTGAGCTTTTTCAAGCGATTTATTGACCCATGGGTGAATGATCGCTTCGCCCTCTTTCATGCCAAGGGTGTTGAGCAGTTTTTCCAGCCGTTCGGACCCGAAAATCCGCATCAGGTCGTCTTCGAGAGACAGGAAAAAGCTGGTGCGACCCGGGTCGCCCTGACGGCCCGAACGGCCGCGCAGCTGATTGTCGATACGGCGGCTTTCGTGGCGTTCAGTTGCCAGAACATAAAGCCCGCCCGCCGCGATGGCGTTCTTCTTGGCGTCAGCTATGTCGGCGTTTATTTTGGCGCGAATGCCGTCGGCTTTTTTCTCGGTGATGTCGCCGGCTTTTTCAAGCGCTGTAGCGATACTCATGTCGGCGTTGCCGCCCAGTTGGATGTCGGTCCCGCGTCCCGCCATGTTTGTGGCAATGGTGATGGCACCGGGCACCCCGGCTTCGGCGATAATGGCGGCCTCTTGCTCATGATAGCGGGCATTGAGCACGTTATGCGGCAGGTTGGCATCTTTGAGCATCGTTGCCAGCAGCTCGGACTTTTCGATCGACGTCGTGCCCACAAGAATCGGCTGGTCTTTTTCGTGCGCTTCCTTGATTGCGGCAACAATTGCTGTCAGTTTCTCGCGCGTTGAACGATAGACCTGATCGTGTTCGTCTACCCGAATGACCGGCATGTTGGTGGGCACTTCTACCACGCCAAGGCTGTAGATTTCGGCAAATTCCTCGGCCTCGGTCAAAGCGGTGCCTGTCATACCGGCGAGCCGGTCATAAAGCCTGAAATAATTTTGGAACGTCACCGAAGCCAGAGTGACGTTTTCCGGCTGAATAGCACATCCTTCTTTGGCCTCAATGGCCTGATGCAATCCGTCAGACAGGCGACGCCCATCCATCATGCGACCAGTAAATTCATCGATCAGCACGACCTGGTCGTTGCGAACGATGTAATCTTTGTCCTTTTTGTACAATTTATGCGCGCGCAGGGCCTGCGTGACGTGGTGCACGAGGGTCGTGCTTTCAGGATCATAAAGCGAGGCATCGCCAGTCAGAAAACCGTCGGCGCGCAGACGCTGTTCCACGAAATCGTTGCCATCGTCTGAAAACGTGACGTTTCGGGTTTTTTCGTCCAGCGTGAAATGATCGTCGGTGACTTCGGGAATGAATTTGTCGATTTTGATATATAGCTCGCTGCGGTCTTCGGACGGACCCGAAATGATCAGCGGCGTGCGGGCTTCGTCGATCAGAATCGAGTCAACCTCGTCGACGATGGCGAAATAGTGATCGCGCTGACTCATCGCCGACAATTCGGCTTTCATGTTGTCGCGCAAATAGTCAAAACCCAATTCGTTGTTGGTGGCGTAGGTGATGTCGGCAGCGTAAGCCGCCTGTTTTGTACTTTCGTCCATACCGGGCACCACGACGCCCGTGGTCATGCCCAGCGTAGCATAGACGTTGCCCATCCAGTCAGCATCACGCCGTGCCAGATAGTCGTTGACCGTCACGACATGCACGCCGCGCCCCGTCAGGGCGTTAAGATAGACGGGCAGCGTTGCGGTCAGTGTTTTGCCTTCACCGGTTTTCATTTCGGCAATGTTGCCCTGATGCAGAAAAATTCCGCCGACCAGCTGCACGTCAAAGGGTCGAAGACCAAGCGCACGCACGGCGGCCTCGCGGGCATTTGCAAATGCTTCTGGCAGCAAGCTGTCCAGATCTTCACCGTCTGCGATGCGTTTTTTGAACGCGGCGGTTTTTTCTATTAATTCCGCGTCGCTGAGCGCCTGAAAATCGCCCTCCAAAGCGTTGATCTGATCGACAAGAGGTTGCACGGATTTGATCTTGCGATCATTCGGCGTGCCAAAAACCTTTTTGGCCAGCGTTCCAATTCCCAGCATTGCTACCCTTTGTCCGTGGTGACCGCGTAATTTGGCGGATTATTCATATGATTGTGTACAAGCTTGTCTTGTCCCGTTCTTTTTTCCACCTTAGAGAACGTGGCGGACACGGTCGTGAGGTACTTTGCACAGCGACGAATTGCATGTAAGCAGCTGATTTGCGGGTGTCAACGTTGCAGCGAAACCACGCGGGCTCAACCGCACTAATTGCCGGGCAATCTGTCCCGAAAGCTGGAGACAAAAATGAATAGATACATTCGAATTATCGCCGTGGTAACGGTTTCACTTGCGACTTCGGCAACGGTCGCCGTTGCACAGGACACGCCTACCGCCAACACGCCAATGGCAACAGTGGATGGCGTGGACATCACGCTGGGACATGTCGTCGCCCTGCGCGGAAGGTTGCCCGCAGAATATCAAGACCTGCCAAATGACGTTTTGATGAAAGCCATTGTTGACCAGTTGATTCAACAGACCGTATTGATGAACGCCATCACCCGCAATCTGGATGATCGTTCGGCGCTGGCACTGGAAAACGAAAAACGCGCATTTCTGGCCTCTGAAATGATGACTCGTATATCCGAGCGCGACATCACCGCAGAAGAAT
>Ga0209992_10001224_pt1 | contig 28394 bp, 23 predicted proteins | sample 2SBtaG_2_FD_182564 | JGI IMG/M metagenome (GOLD analysis project Ga0209992, IMG submission 182564) | Deep subsurface microbial communities from Kolumbo volcano to uncover new lineages of life (NeLLi) - 2SBTROV12_ACTIVE470 metaG (SPAdes)... | ecosystem: Environmental > Aquatic > Marine >... | reverse complement strand
CTGGGCAATTACTGAATTCAATGTAAATTCGCTCTCGCTTAATAGCTAATAAACTTTCTAAGCATTGACTGATTGAACTGGAAATAGACTTCGCTTGGACCGTTGTTAGGCCTATACTTTTACATTCAAGGTAAGCTAAAGGATTAGAGGTCCCTGCAAACAGCATGTGACTATTTTCATTAAGTTCAATTAATACATAATTTTCCGGTTTTCCTGTTTCTACCGCAATTAATTGTGAGAGTTGGTTTAGAAGTTCAGGTTTTTCTAAATTATTTAAGGGTGTGTTAGTCGTTAACTTTAGGTAAGGCATGAGTCATCTCCTTTTCAGTCTATAAAGCGTTTAATTGTTATCTATATCGTAAAATAAATCGGATTTTTTGATTTTAACACTAACGTAAAAGTTCAACAGTGGCTCTGGTCAGCAATGATAGTCGCTTTGGAAATTGGCTAGACCGGTTGGTTTTCGATTTAAAAAAGTAAGCACAAAAAGAATTATTAATTTTAGTTTTCCTGAAGACGTGATTGTCTGGAAACTTTTCAAAGTTCAACTATATTTTTCTGGATTGTAGCTTTTTTATAAGGTTTAATCCAATGTCAAAAAGGTGTGAGCGTATCTCCTTCGATACCATAGGTTATATTTTGGTAGGTAGTGAAGAATTATCTGTTTCAGTGGTAAATATATCATTAACTGGCTTTTTAGCTAATATTGAACCTACGGTCTTGATGCCAACAGTTCGTGAATTATTTCAAGGGATTAGTGAACATAAATTCATTGAGTTTAATTTAGTCGAACTCAATATTTCAGGGATTTGTACAACGGTTTGGAGTAAGACTGTAGAGGGTCGGTTTTTAACGGGGTTTGAATTTTATGATTCAAAGTACGATAGTTCAGTAATGAAGAGTAAAAGGCGGTTCTACCGGGCAGGGCATACATTAAAAGGAGTCATTGAATATAAGGGGTTGAATTACAATTTTACGACGACTAACACTTCTCCTTCAGGCATGATGGTTTTGGTTAACGGGCCTGCTGAGATTAACAAAAACGACAGGGTTCAGTTCGAAATGATGGGTAAAAAGATGTTTGGTATAGCAAAGGTTGTTTGGTTTAAATATGATGTTCAATGTGTTAATGCCTTGACGGGGTTGGAATTTGTGACAATTTCAAATGTGTGATTATCTGTAACTGATTTTAAATACTAGCGCCACTCTTGAAGCTATGATCATTAATTTCGAAACGTTACGCTATTTTGAGTTCACCCCAGTCTTGTTTTTATTTTGCCTACTGGGTTTGTTAATGGGTAGCTTTTTAAATGTTGTCATTTTTCGGTTGCCTGAAATGATAGTTATTGATTGGCGCCAACAGGCACGTGAGTTTCTCGATTTAGAACTCCAAAAAGAAAAATCAATTTCTTTATGCATGCCGCGTTCTCATTGCCAGAAATGTTTAAAAACCATTAGGTTTTGGGAAAATATTCCTGTGCTTTCCTGGTTATTATTGAAAGGGAAATGCAGTCATTGCAAGGTCGCAATTTCTATTCGTTATCCCCTTGTTGAAATCATGACGGCAGGTTTTTCTGTTTTAATCGGAGGGTTTTATGGCTTAACGGTTGAAGGGGTGCTGATACTGATAATAACCTATTATTTGATAGTCATTGCTTTGATCGATTTTGATCATCAGATTATTCCAGATTGTTTAGTTCTGCCGCTGTTATGGATGATTCTAATCGCTGCAAGTGTAGGTTATTTAAATACGCCTTCAGGCGCTATATTGGGTGCAGTTGCAGGTTATCTAAGTCTTTGGGCTATTTATTGGGCCTACAAGGTTTGTCGGAACCAAGAGGGCCTAGGCCATGGTGATTTTAAATTAATGGCGGTTTTTGGCGCCCTGTTGGGTGCTCCCGTACTGGTGAGTATGATCGCCCTCTCTGCTAGTTTAGGACTATTAATTGCGCTGCCAATGCTGCTAAAGAAAGCTGATTTCCAACAAGCTATCCCTTTTGGCCCCGCTATTATTATTTCGGGTTGGGTTCATTTGCTAGTCTCTGAGCCATTTAAATTATAGGGTGGGATGACAGTATTTTTTGACAACTGGCTAAAGCCAGACAATTTAATAGCTGTTACCTAACCGGTAATGTTAATGCCGGACCTGAAAATTTGGTTTGACCTGACTGGATATCAAATAACTGTTTTAATAACATGAAAGTCGTTTTGCTTTGTAAATCATTGTCAGCAATATAATACCAATAGTTGCGGTAGGGAATGGCAAGGTGTGCCTTTTCTGGTTTTTCCCGGCTACTTAAGATTTTAAATACCGAACCTGCCGGTGTTTGGCTCCAATTAAAGGCATCGCCTTGTTGGTTCTTTGTGATAGTCACTAAACCTGCTTGGATATGTTCAATAGGGATATCAATATTTTGAGCCAGATAAAACATGATACTCAATATTGAGCGCGTTCTAATGGTGAGTTGGTTTTTGGCTTGTTTGAGAAAGTTAGTGTTTAAATTAACGAGAGCGGAATGGTTTTTGTCCAGATTAAAGCCTAATAATTTGCCAAGTTTATTCATCTCAGTTATTTCATGTTCATTGTTAGCTTTAAACAAAATGTTTATTTGTCTATGACTGTCATCAGACCCCATCTCAATGTTCCCTTGATTAAGCTGATGTTTTAATAATAGCAACAATTGTTTAAATCGTTTAAATTTAGGTTCTTGTAGTGGGGTCGGGCCGGAGGCTGTTGGGGCATTCAGAAGTTTATTGGTTCTTTCAACACACAAACCAAAAACCCGTTCGACACTCCACCCAGATTGGGTTAAGACCATGATGGCGTCGAGAGAAATGCCTGATAAAACATTTTTCAGGAAATCTTCACCTTGCACGGGTTGGTATGTGATTGTGGGTTTGTCTGTGTAACCAACGCCGAAGTCGGGTTTAATCAAATTACCACCCGGAGCAAGATCAAAGCTAGAACTGACACCCAAGTTTCCGCTGAAACTCATCGATGCGGTGATGCTACTGACTTTGAGGAAATACGCTTCATCGCGGTATTTTAATCGAACTAAATTAAGTAACATCTGATGATTTAAAGTTGTGGCAATCGCGCTGTTATAGCCTGGATGAGTGTCTTTAACAACGTTAGGGCCAAAGGAGGACTGGCAGCCGGATAAAAGGATGATTGAGAGTAATAATACAAGGGTATATCTTTTTTGACACAACATAAGAATTGATAATATCAGAACAAACGTTTAATAGCGTGTAAAACTATTGGGAAATATATAAGCTTTCATTGATAGTAATTATAGCGTGATAAGCGTTGAAATAATCGTTTTGTTAAAAGCGTATAATAGCTATAACAAAACTAATTTACGCCTAGAATTTTCAGATTATATCCATGTCTATTTATCTCCCAGCTAATGAACTTACCGATGGTGAACTTGAACAGTTAATTAAAAAAGCTAATAAAGCTTACCGTTCAGGACAACCTATTATGGACGACTCACTTTATGATCACGAGTATTTAGCTGAATTTCTAAGGCGTTATCCCGATCACAAACTACTCCATCGTGTTGAAGTAGAACCTTTTTTTTCGGAACAAAAGGTCAAACACCTAACCCCGATGTTAAGCACGGATAAGGCTTATAGTTTTGAAGATATGGAGCGTTTTTTTCTACGCGTAAAAAAAGCAGCGGATAAAATTGCTTTTAATCATAACGCTATAACGGTTCGTGTTACCGCTAAATTAGATGGTTTGGCCGCATCCTTTAACAAGGGTGTCTTGGCTACTCGTGGTAATGGAGACTCTGGGACTAATGTCACGCATGTTTTTGGTCTTGGTGTTCAACACGTTGGCGGTGATACAGGATTAGGCGAATTAGTTTTAACATCGGAATATTTCAGTACGCATCTTAAAGATGTATTTACCCATCCGAGAAATTTCATGGTTGGGTTAGTCGGTGCGGATAGTTTAAATGAGCATGCCAAAGCTGCCTTGTTGGCAGGGGCGGCTAAATTTGTTCCTTATACGGCGTTAAAAAATTGGCAAGGCACAATCAGTGAGTTGATGGCTGGTCTTGATGAAATTTGTGCTTCGGTCAAGGATTGTGGGTTTCCAACAGACGGTGCTGTGATTGATATATTAAACCGTGAAATCCAATTGGAAATGGGTTCTACCAATCACCACCACTGTTATCAAATAGCCAAAAAGGATTTGGGTGAAAGGACCCAAACGAAGATTGAAGATATTTATTGGCAAACGGGTAGAACCGGAAGGGTAACGCCTGTTTTTAGGGTAACACCTGTGTTTATATCGGGAGCAACGATTAGCCGGGTAACCGGGCATCATGCCGGGAATATTTTAAAAGATAACATTGCTACAGGTGATTGTATTGAAATATCGAGAGCCGGTGAAGTGATCCCAAAATATGAGCGAAAAGTTTCTGGGGTGGGTGCGGCTCTCGTTCCAACGGATTGCCCGAGTTGTGACAGTTTACTTGAGTGGGAAAATGATTTTCTTGTTTGTTACGAATCTAATTGTCCCGCACAATTACAGGCGAGTCTGGAGCATTTTTTTAAAATTCTGGGTAATGTTGATTTGTTAGGACCCAAAAGTATTGAAAAAATAATAGCCTCTGGAGTTAATACCTTAGAGGGGATTTATCAACTAGAGCAAGGAGAGCTTGAGAGGATGAGCTTTGGCCCTAAACAATCAGAAAATATTATTAAAGAGCTCAAGAGGTCGCGTACGGAAGCTGTTGAAGATTATCGTTTTTTAGCAGCCTTCGGGCTGAATCGATTGGGCCTGGGTGATTCTCGGCGTTTACTAAAACATATTCCTTTGGAGCAATTACCGGCGATGACAGTGGCTATGATGTCGGCAATTAATGGTTTTGGGGCGGTCACTGCAGAGGCCGTTGTCAGACAATTGGCACATAAATGGCCAACCATTAAATTCTTGATGGATCAAGGTTTCACTCTTGAAAAGACCTTGTTAGAAGGTGAACGGGTGAAAATGAAATCTGTACTGACAGGTAAGAAAGTCGTCTTTACAGGAAAAATGCATCAGAGTAGAAGGGCCATGCAAGAGCAAGCTTTGGCACTAGGGTGTGAAATACCCGCTTCAATTTCTCAGTCCACAGATTACCTTGTATGCGGAGAGAATGTCGGAGCCAGTAAAATTGCTCGTGCGACTGACTTTGCCGTCAAGGTTGTTTCAGAGTCAGATTGGGAAAGTCTCATTAACAGATCGCAAGAATAAATTTTATGTGGAGTGAAGCATAAATACTTTTAACCAGTTTTAATTCATTGTTTTGAGTATTCGCTGTTACTTAGGAAGATATTTTTTGTTTTGCTAGTGTGTTGATAACAAAATTCGGTTAAGATAATTCCCTGATAAATAAAAATTTATTTATTAGACAATTAGGTTCATTTTTTTAAGAAAAATAATAGAATCATCATATCTTATAGGCTGTGTCAGTACAGTTTTAAGATTATATTAAGATGGCATCAAGCTAGAATTTAGGAGAAAAAACCGTGGAATCAATTATTGCATTTGGGATCATTACTGGTATCGCTATTGGTCTTATCAAAGAGTCTTGCTTAGGATCAGAAACGGGTACGCATTACCCCGATGAGGACGAAGTACCCGCTCCAAAACCTGCAGCTAAAAAACCTGCAGCTAAAAAAGGAGCCGCTAAAAAAGCACCCGCTAAAAAAGCACCCGCTAAAAAAGCACCCGCTAAAAAAGCAGCCGTTAAGAAATAAGCTCGTGAGTTTAATTTTATCTCTATTGTGATAAGTAGGTGTTTTGTTGTTTTTTTATCTTTTAGAGAAACACGAACAGTATTTATTAAACGCAGCTAATTTTTAACTTGTGCCAATGTTATGACTGGCGCAGTAGTTTTTTTGACGTTACGTTTAAGTCATATAAGTTATGCGAATTGGAATAGATTTAGGGGGAACCAAAATAGAATTGGTTGCCCTAGATGCTGATGGTTCAGAACTTTATAAGAAACGCATAAAGACACCCCAAAGCAGTTATTCTAAAACTATCGATGCCATTGGCCGTTTGGTGGTTAGTTGTGAGCGTGAATTAGGTAGGAGCGGTTCGGTTGGTGTCGGGCATCCTGGTGTGATTTCCCCTGTGACTGGATTAGTAAAGAATGCGAATTCAGTTTGTCTTATTGGCAAAGCGCTACAGTCAGACCTCGAGTTTAATCTGCAACGGCCTGTCCGCTTAGCAAACGATGCTAATTGCTTTGCATTGTCTGAATATAATGATGGTGCTGGCGTCAATGTTAAGTCTTTGTTTGGTGTTATTCTGGGTACCGGCGTAGGTGCAGGTATTGTTGTTAATGGTGCCATTATTACTGGCTGTAATGCGATTGGCGGTGAGTGGGGTCACAATCCTTTGCCGTGGTTGAAACATTCTGATGGTGAGTTAATGGCTTGCTATTGCGGTCAATTCAATTGTATTGAAACTTTTTTATCAGGTCCCGGGTTTACGGCACGATTTAATGCTGAAAACCAGTGCAATTTTGATAGTAAAAGGATTGTGGGTCAGGCCGCGATGGGTGATCAAGTTTCCAAAAATGCTTTTGAACGTTACTGTGATCAAGTTGCTCGATCAGTAGCCAGCATCATCAATGTGCTTGATCCTGAGATTATTGTTTTAGGGGGCGGTATGTCTAATATTTCACCACTTTATGAGCGTGTACCGGCCCTGTGGGGGCAATATATCTTTTCAGATACTGTCCATACGCTGTTAAAGCCTGCCAAGTATGGCGACTCAAGTGGTGTGCGAGGTGCAGCCTGGTTATGGCCAGAGGGCTAAGTGTTGTTTATTTCTTAAGTCAGGTGATAAAAAAACCTACCCAGCAGTGAATTAAAAAATTACCACCAGATAGGTATTAATTAAACGTAAGCGATGGGGTTAAAGTTTTTCAAATACTGCGTAGCCCATCATGCCTCCTTTTAGAACCAGTTTTTTCCCTTCTCGCAGAAATACTTTATAGCGGTCATAAAGTGAACGGCCAACACGTTTAATAATCAAGGTGTTGTTTTCAACAGTAAATGTTGATGTAACGGTAAAAGGTGCAGCAGCACGGTGATCAATAGCGGCCAAACTAAAGGTTCCATCCGCATTAAACGTCCAGGTTTGATTTTCTTTGATTTTCTTTTTTTCAATATAACTGAACGGATTATCATCAACACGGTCAGGTTTTTTTGCGAAAAGTTTAGGCCCAGCTGCAATTAACTTCCAACTTCCAGCGAAATAAGACGCATCTAGAGTAATTTCTTCGGCTTCTGCAGTTTCTGCGGCCATAGATGTAAAAGGAAGAAGTAATGCCAAAAGTAAAAGGGGTAAAGTGATGGGTTTATGCATAGTTAAACGCTCGTAGTTAATTAAAAAATACTGAAGTTATGCCATCGTAACATAGAGCATAGGATTATTTATAGATGAAATAGCGAGTGACAGGAGTGCTTGTTTGAGATTAACTTGGTCATTTAGATACATTTTTGTTGTGGGACATAGATATAACCATTTTCCGTATCACCGAAACACTGGTTGTTAACACCGGTTAGGTATAGCCCGCCAATATAAGCACAGATGATGGCATCCAGAGTATCTTCATTTTGCTTTAAGGTATGACCTTTGAGTGCTGCAATATAGTTAGGTTCCAGATGGTATTGATAAGGAGTGTTAATAGTCAACCTTAGCACCTGCGAACAGTGGAGGCGATTAAGGTATTTAGCCAATGTAATTTGGCCTTGTCTTTTAGTCGCTACGGACCCTTTTTTGTAAAGATGGCGTTCAGTTAAGGCAAACAATTCGATGATTGCAGGGTGCGGGTAACATTCTAATTGCCAACATCCTCGCTCGGGATGATTTAAGTGACAAAAACCTAATTGTGTTAAATGCTGTGACAATATGACACTGTCAGCATTGGGGTAGAGTGTTTTATTGGTTGGGTGACACCCTGCCTTTTTAGATTGATAAAAACTATTTAATTGTTGCTCACAAAACCGTTGCCCTGTTTGATTAGGGATAATCAGAGAGGCATCAATAGCTAGTCCTGTCAGGGAGGGTCTTTCTTTAATTTTTTGGAGGATTTCAGGAATAGTTTTTATGCTCGGTATTAAATCAGTAATGATTAATTCACCCTTTATAAGTTCGCCAAAAGCCATGGCAGAATTGTTTTTATCACAATGCCATGCGAGATCAATGCCACAAATATAAGGATTATTTTTAATCACAAGACCTACCCATAAGGTGTGTTTCTATTATAACGTAGTGAGATGTTATTTTTTTCAACCCGTTAAATCATGGGTAAAAGATGAAGCCTCATGGCAAGACCGTAAAAGCCGATCATTTTTGTTAGACTATCAACTCAATAGAAAATTTGTTGGAATAAATAGATCTTATTGATGGCTAAAAAAATAATTGCAATTGTAGAAGATGATGAACAGCAACGCAGCCAATATAGTCAGGCATTGCGAGCTCAAGGGTACCATGTGGATGAATATTCAAATAGAGCCCAGGCTGAAAAAATGTTTAGTGTACAACTTCCTGATTTGGCGATACTGGATATTATGCTTAATCATGATTTAGAAGGGGGCTTTGAGATTTGTCGTTTTATTGGACAAATTAAGCCGCGTGAAGTTCCAATTTTATTTTTAACCAGTCGGGGCAATGAGGTTGATGAAATTTACGGACTAAACTTAGGTGCTTGGGACTATCAAACTAAACCGGTTACTTTTGAATACCTTTTGGCCCGGGTTCGTTCATTATTTAATATCAAACAGGGTTTATCTTCTGAGGTTGTAGCAATACCGACCCCTTGCCAACAATTGGGCCCGTTGGCTATTAATTCAATGACTTGTAAAGTGACTTGGCATGAACAGGGGGTGTTATTAACGCCTACAGAGTTTGCGATGCTAAAACGATTACTCGATTGCCCAGATGGTGTCAGTTATGATGGTTTTTCAGAAGCGACGCGTCAGGGCGTTGTCGAAAACAATACGATTAATACCCATATTGCGCAGATTCGGCAAAAGTTTAAGGCAGTTGATTCTGATTTTAATGCCATTAAAACACGCTATGGTTTTGGTTATAAATTATCATTGGAATGAAACAATATTCTTTCCGTTTACGCATCGGTCGTGGGCCACTGGTGATTATTTGCATTATTCTGTTAATGATTTTTGTGCTGGGCTATCGTTATTTTCAGGAAATGAAACAACTTCATCTTCAGGTGCAAACCGAAGCGCAATTATTGTCGACACAAGCGATTGCTAAGGTATTACATGAACGTTCTGATTTGTTCTTTTATTCCAGCGAACTGGACAGTGAGTGGATAGAAAAATCATCCCTGAATGTCTTTCATTTGCCTTCGGCAATCGACCTCAATGGCCAGAATAACGATTGGAATATAGCCGATAGTTTTTCTCATCGTTATAGTGAAGACAGTGCCTTGTATACACAAGACAGCACTTATTCTCAGCCCTTAGCATTTGATTTGCTATTAGGTGAGCGGGCAGAGACCATCTATGGCTTTGTTAAGGTTGAAGATTCTAAATTAATCTTCAGAGATCCAATAAAATATCGACGATTAGACAACAGTGATCATATTCGCCTAATTATTAAAAAAAATGGCTTACCCCAGCGTTATGTGCTCGTGGCCGCTCAACCGGGTGAAATGACCGCCTTCGAAGTCCATGAGGATTGGCGTCACACGGTAACAGGACAACCGGAATATCAAATTAAGGCTTTTTTAGAACCCCTTGAGGAGGGTTACAGTGTTGAATTTCAATTACCTTATGCGTGGGTTGGTTTTGAGCATCGCTTAGTTGTTATGGTGGCAGATGTGGATGATTCATACTTGCGCCATGTTAAAACAGTCATTGGGACATTACCAGAGCAATGGTCCGGTGAACTCAATCAACTCATTATCTTGTCGTACCCACTACAAAAAATATTAGCAGGTCTTGAACGTCTTGATACTACGCGGATATGCGTTATTGATCGATACCGTCGAGTAAGAACAGTGACGCCCTCAATGACCCAGATTGAAAATATTTGTGATAAGCATAATGAAAAAAGTGAACAACTCATTAGCGCAGCTCTGGCGGGTAAAAGTCAAGTAATGACTTATCAACGTAGAAATAATGAAGGGCTGTTTAATACGATAATAGTCAGTGCTGAGCCAGTGTTTATTCAAGACGATATTGCTGGTGCAGTGTTACTGGAAAAAGACAGTCAGGAGATTTTAACGCATCAGCGTAAAACGCTTGATCGTTTGTCCTATGCCATTATTGTAGTTTTTATTGGTATAGTTTTATTTATATTGCGTTTATCTTTTCGAATTCTTCGTCTGAGTAATGAACTCAATAGCGCTATTAATTCTGAAGGTCGGTTAGTTAAAACCGATATTCAATCAGAAAAAAATGCACAAGATGATTTAGGGGATTTATCACGCGGAGCCTCTGACTTATTAGTGCGTTTAAGCCGCTATACGCATTTTTTAGAAACAATACCCAGAACCTTGCGCCATGAAATTCTTAATCCAGTCAATGCGATTAGTTTAGGCTTGCAGCAGTTAGATTCATCGCCTGAGAAGGTTGCAGAAATTGTAAAAAAAACAAAGCGCTCCATTTTACAATTAGAACTTATTGTCAGTCGATTAACAGAGGCGGCTCATATTGAGGAGGCTTTGGCGACCGATACCATGGTCAAGATCGATTTGGTATCGTTACTTAGTGAGTATGTTGAAAATATTCAACAATTGCATTCGACGGTGCGGTTTCAGTTTTCCCCGCCAAAAGGCACGGCTTTTATAAATGGCAATGACCTTCGTTTTGTGCAGCTTTTAGATAAGATAAAAGATAATGCGATCAATCATACCCGTGATGAGGGTTGTATTGATATTGCGCTTACGCGTGAGGCGGGGTTAATTTATGTGACCATCAGTAATGATGGTCCGCTGGTGAGTGGGACGGTTTTGAAGGCTCTTTTTACCGGTATTATTCCGAGTCAACATTCGACAATTGAGACCCCGCATTTGGGTATTGGGCTTTATATTGCTTATCATATTATCCAATCTCATCAGGGTCGTATTACTGTAACCAATCGTCACGATAATTCCGGGGTGAACGTGACGTTGACGATTCCAGAAGTTTAAGGAACGCATTAGTAAGATATTCATCTTTTGTTCAGCATTTACCCATGAAGGCTTATACATTTAATGCCGCCAATAATGCTTAAATAAAACTCACTTTGAGTTGTTTATGTTTTTTGCATCAAGGTGAATTTTATCATTACTGGAGATCGATAAATGTGTGAATTAAAGTGCGGTAAACTATCAGTGCTACTGACTCTTTTTTTAATAGCCGGTTTTAGTCATGCGACTAATCCGTTAATAAATTTTAAAAATCAGCATGTTCAACCAGCAAAAAAAAATCAAGTCCATACCGACCGACCAGAAGACTGTAGCCGTGCAATGAACCCTAAATATTTTTTAGAACAGACATCACTGAGTAAAAAGGGGACAACTTACTTTGGTAACGATAGTATTCTTATCAGCCAGCCCTTTGTTGAGTTAATAGCACGACAGGCTGAGCATTTAAGCACACACAGTGAAATTTGTATTTTTATTGCAGGATTTAGCGACCCTGTCGGGTCGACGCAATATAATCAAAAACTAAGTCTTGAAAGAGTCGATGAGGTTGCCAAAATGATGATTTACTTAGGCGTATTACCCTCGCAAATAATAACAGCAGGGTATGGTGAACAGCCTGATGAAAACAGTGCCATTGAATGGTCAAAACAGCGACGCGTGGATTGGTATTTTAAGGGTCAGGTTTAGCTTTTACGTTTTAAGATATCTCATTGGGTGAGGTTTATTTATGTTATTAGGCTGATTTAAAAAATACTATTCAGATTGTAAGTTCACTATTTCAACCATGAGTGATTACGTTGATTTTTCTGATCGATTACGTATATATTAAAGGATCTATTTTAATTTTATAAAATAAAAATCAATGAATATTTTAAGAACATTATGGGTTATTACCTCTTTTTCTTTATTGGGATTAAGCTCTTCAGTTATGGCAGGGTATACCTTGAACGAAGACAGTAGCCAGATAAATTTTATTTCCGTTAAAAAAAATACTGTGGGCGAAATGCATACCTTCAACGGTTTATCGGGGTCTATTGACGATAACGGACAAGTGCGTATTACTATTAGCCTCGACCGTGTGGAAACTCGAGTTCCGGTTAGAAATGAACGGTTAAAAGCGTTGTTTTTTGAGACCAGTAAATTCCCACTAGCAACGGCTGAAATAGCAGTTGATATTGTCAAAATAAATACCTTAACCGAAGGGGAAATAATGAATCAGGTACTTTCGGTCAATGTTGATTTACATGGTGTTAAGGCAGAGATACCGGTTCGAGTTCAAGTCATTGGGTTAAGAGGTCACAAATTATTGGTGACGGTTACTGAACCCGTTTTACTTGATGTCAAGGATTTTGATTTGCTTGATGGCCTGACCGCACTTAAAACCATAGCTAAATTGTCCTCAATTAGTAGCTCAGTTCCAGTAACCGCGCAGTTACTTTTTGTCGCTCAATAAATTGTAGGCAGTAGATTATTTTTTTAGTCTTTGATTGTTAAAATACCCATTGAATATTGGTTATTGTCAGTTGGTAGTAAGGAGCCCGTCAGAGCTGATTTGTTGACCTTGAAAGTGACATTCAGCGCTTTAATGTTATTCATTATTACAATTAATACACCGGCTAACGTCTGGGTTTAATTGGTCGGTTCCTTAGCTTTTGGTATTTTTCCGAGTACTTTCTTGACCCTTATCTTAGTACCTTGCTTCTATGTTTTTTAGAGAAAAGTAAGATAATAGTTTGACAGAGGCCGATTAGACTGAAAGGTAATTGTTTTTGTTGGCATACCCCAGCGTAAAATTGAGGCATATGGCGTATATAAATTGTGTGATATGACGCAAAACAACGGCAATTTGTTTTACCTGGGGTTATTTTTTATTTGCATACTTCTTAAACCGATATAATAACCGCACCTTACGGGTTTGCTGGTTTTAATCATCTTACATGCGTTGTACCCTATTGGCTGTGCTTGTTGTGTTGAACGACGGGTATTTAAGATTACCGGCAAAAATATGGCGAGTGGGCTTAATGGGTGTCTAGGTGAGCGACTGATTTCATTAGAGAATTTAACTTAAAATATGGTTTACGCATCGTTAAGAATGGTTTTATTACTGGCGATTCTTATTAATTTAACAGCTTGCAGTTCTTTGTTAAAGATAGATTCTCAGCCTGAAGTTTTAGATATTCCGTCGCAGTGGGAAGATAGCGTTGATGAGGTTCCCTTAGATGTAAGGCCGTGGACTGAAGATTTTAATGATCCCTTGTTAAATGCTTTTATTGATGAATCAATCAATAAAAATTATGATTTGGAAGCAATTCGTTCTGCCATGTTTATGAGTCATGCGAATGCCAGGATTAACGGTGCTGATCAATTACCCCAAATTGGTGCTAATTTTAATCCGAGCCGAAATAAAAGAAACAGCAGTGGTGGTTTTGGGATTAATAGTGGATCCTATACCGATACTTGGCGAATTAATTTAAATATTAACTGGGAATTTGATCTTTGGGGTAAAATTGCCAACCGCGTTGAAGCGTCAACGTTAGATTACGAAGCCTCACAGGAAGATTTTAAAGCCGCTTACCTTTCACTGGCAGGCAATTTGGGTCGCTCTTGGGCTGGTGCGGTTGCTGCAAAAATTTTGTATCAACTCAATGTCGATACAGTCAATAATTATAAAAATAATTTAGATATTATTGAACAAGGCTACACTCAGGGTATTTATACAGCCTTGGACCTGCGTTTGATGCGCTCAAGTTTAGCGCAAGCGCAAAATCAACTCTATGCGCAGGAAGTTGTTAAAAATAATACTGTGAGAACATTAGAGGTTTTGTCAGGGCGATATCCTAAGGCTGAGTTGCCAATTTCTAATCAACTGCCGGAAATAATGCATGATATACCCTTAGGCATACCGGCAACGTTATTGGAAAGACGTCATGATGTTATCGCCGCACGGCGACGTTTGTCTGCGGCTGACCACCGTGTTGCAGAAGCCAAAAAAGCATTTTTACCGAATATTTCATTGACAGGTTCCGTAGGTAATCAAACTCAAGAATTATCAGATATTCTTAATTTTAATTTCTTTGTCTGGAATATTGCCTCGAATGTTGTACAGCCGATTTTTCAAGGCGGGCGCCTATGGGCACAAGTTGATCAAAGTGAGGCAATAGTTTCTCAAGCGCAGGCACAATATGCACAAACGGCTCTGATCGCTTTTCAAGAAGTTGAATCGTTTTTGAATGCGGATAAACAATTAAAAAAACAACTTGAAACCGCACAAATTTCAGCACATGAAGGGTTAGAAGCAGAACTGCTGGCACAAGAGCAGTATCAATCGGGTTTAACCGATATCGTCACGTTGTTAGAGTCACAGCGTCGCTCTTTTGAGACTCAAAGTACTTTGATTCGAACTAGAATGGAACGCGTACAAAATCGCATCAATTTACATTTAGCACTGGGTGGTGGTTACGCGCACAGTAAACAATTATTAACGAATGATGAAAATTAATTTAACGCAAAAATGGGCGAAGATTTTTTTGCCGATAATAATCTTATTGATTAGTCTGTTTATCGCGGCGTTGTTTGTTGTCTTGGGTGAAAAACCGAAGAAATTCCACCGCCCACAGCCCCCGTTATCTGTGGAGGTTTTTCCGACGGAACGTTCTAATTATAGCGTGGTTTTAGAAACCCAAGGGACTGTTAAGGCACGTACTGAGAGTAGTTTGATACCGGAAATTTCAGGCCGTATAACAACGGTTTCAGATGCTTTTAGATCGGGTGGTTTTTTTAAAAAAGGGCAGGTTTTAGTTCAAATTGACCCACGAAATTATAAAATCGATATTCGTGTGGCCGAAGCTAATTTTGCGGAACAACAGTTCCGACTTGAAGAAGAGCAAGCGCGTGTAAAATTAGCGCTTAAAAATTGGAAGAAAATTAACCCGACTAAAAAGGCCAGTGATTTAACCCTGCACATTCCGCAACTCAAATTAGCGCAAGCGGCACTGGACTCGGCTAAGGCGCAATTAGAAAAGGCACAAATAAATCTTGAAAAAACTCAAATTATTGCGCCTTATGACGGCCGAATTGTTGAACAATTAGCAGATGTCGGGCAGTTTGTTTCTACAGGTTCTATTTTAGCGCGTATTTATTCGGTTGATGTCGCTGAAATTCGTCTACCACTGAATAACCAGCAAATTGAGTTTTTAGATTTTGAAGATGACTATTTTGGTAGCTCTGAACAGGTTAAGAAAAAAACCAGCGTTGAAATTAGTGCCAAAGTAGGCTTGACTACCTATACTTGGGCGGGGCGTATCGCCCGTGCGGAAGGGTCTATTGATATTAAAAGCCGGCAATTGTTTATTGTGGCTCAAGTGGAAAATCCTTATGGGAAAGTCGCTGATAACCCCCCTTTAAAAGTGGGCCAATATGTGACGGCTCGAATTAAAGGTAAAGAGCTTAACAATATTTTTGTTATCCCCCGCATTGCTTTACGGGAAAATAATAAGGTATTAATTATTACCCCTGAAAATACCTTATCGTTTCGAAGTGTTACGGTGCTGTGGTCAGATGAAGAGCATTACGTGATTTCAGAAGGCTTAAACGTCGACGAGCGCTTGTGTATTACCCCGATCAATTTTGTAACGGAAGGTCGCAAAGTAAAAATTTATGATGCTCAACTAGAGGGCGTATCGTAATGCATTCAATTATTACTTTTTTTGTACATAACAAGGTGGCAGCTAATTTGTTGATGGTGCTGATTATTGCGGCTGGTTTTTTTACACTGCCTACAATTCCGGCAGAATTCTTACCCAGTTATGAAATGAATGTCATCAGTATTAAAGCCCCTTATCAAGGTGCAACGCCGAGTGAGGTTGAAGAACATGTTGTGGCTAAGATTGAAGAGCAAATTCAGGATATTAATGGAATTGAAGAAATAACCTCTGTTTCAAGCGAAGGTTTTGCATCCATTAGTGTTGAAATTAATTCCGCTTTTAATGTGCGGCAAGTTTTAGGTGACATTAAAGAACGGGTTGATGCCATTACCGATTTTCCGGAACTGCTGGATGAAATAAGAATAACCGTTGCCGAGAGGAAACGTGAAGTTTTAGGTGTGGTGGTATCAGGACAACTTCAAGAAGCTGAACTACAGCAATTAGGCAAACGGATTCGTGATGAAATTTTGATGCTGCCAGATGTCTCACAGGCAACATTAGGCGCAATACGACCGGCTGAATTTTCTATCGAAGTCTCAGAACAAATGTTACGCCAGTATGGCTTATCGTTTCAGAAAATTGCTAAAGAAATTAATAATAACTCACTGAGTATGCCCGCAGGATCGATGAAAACGGATAAAGGTGAAGTGTTATTAAGAACCTTTGGGCAATCTTATAATCCTGCAGACTTTGCCCGTATTCCTATTCTAAAACGGGATGACGGTAGTTTTGTGTTGCTCGGTGAGATTGCTGAGATTAAAGACGGTTTCGAAGAAGAGCAATTGGAAGCCACTTTCAATGGTTATCAGTCCGTCATTATTGAAGTTTTTCGTCTGGGCGATCAAAGTGCGATTGAAATATCAGAGCGCGTTAAAAAGTATATTACTGAATCGAAAAGTTTTTTGCCGCCTGGGGTTACCCTGAATGTGTGGCGCGACCGTGCCAAGATTGTTAAAGGTCGTATATCGACCTTAACCTCGAATGCGATACAAGGGGCTGTATTGGTATTTATTTTACTGACATTATTTTTACGACTATCCGTTGCGACCTGGGTTTGTGCGGGAATTCCTATTTCTTTTCTAGGAGCGCTGGCGATGATGCCGGAACTTGGTGTCACGATTAATATTAGTTCGTTATTTGCCTTTATTTTAGTGTTGGGGATAGTGGTGGATGATGCCATTGTGACCGGTGAGAATATTTATCATCATTTAACATTACATAACGATCCTGAAAAAGCCGCTATCGAAGGGACGCACGAAGTTGGGGTGCCGGTTACTTTTGGTGTCTTGACGACCGTTATTGCTTTTTTACCGCTGCTTTCTATTGAAGGTCGACGGGGTCAGATGTTTGAATCTATTGCGTTAGTAGTCATTCCGGTTTTATTGTTTTCCTTGGTGGAAAGTAAATGTATTTTGCCTTATCACTTAAAGCATTTGAAGATCACTACTCCGGGTCAAGGTAAACAGTCAGCACTACAGCGTCTACAAACAGCCATAGACATTAAGCTGCAGTATTTCATTAGTAACATTTATAAACCCACCCTTGAGGTTCTTTTAGAACACCGTTATTCAACGTTATGCGGTTTTATCGGTTTGTTTATTATCATGATGTCAATGACTGCTGGAGGACAAATTCGCTTTGTCTTTTTTCCAAAAGTTGAAAGTGAAAGTATTCAAGCGACATTGACGATGCCGGTGGGAACGCCTTATACGGTCACTAAAAAACATACCGATAGAATGACCCGCATCGCCAAAGAGTTACAAACTGAATTTGTGGACCCTGAATCTGGACAACAATTAATTACTAACATTTTGGTTATTAACGGTAAGGAAGACTCTTTGGGGCACCCGCAATCGAACGTGGGTTATCTTAGAATTAGTCTATTACCGCCAGAACAGCGCAACCTTAGTTGGACGGGACATCAAGTGGTTACTGAATGGCGAAAACGGGTGGGTAGTATTCCGGGCGCTGAAAAGATTTACTTTAAGTCTGACATTTTTCATGGAATGACCAGTCCTGTCGAAGTGCAATTACACGGTGATGATTTTAAAACACTGTCTTTGGCGGCACAATCAACACGTACACTTTTAAACCAAATCCCAGGCCTTTATGATATTGAAGATACCTTTGAAATCGGTAAAGAAGAGGTTCAGATTAAGCTTAAACCGGAAGCTGAATTATTAGGATTATCAGTCATTGATTTGTCTCGGCAAATTCGCCAAGGTTTTTATGGTGAAGAAGTACAGGTGCTTCAACGTCAAGGTGAAGATATACAAGTTTTATTGCGTTACCCCTTAGCACAACGAAAATCCATGTTGAATCTAAACAGCATGAAAATACGGACTGAGACCGGGGTTGAAGTTAATTTTTCCGACGTCGCAGATATCACGATGAGTCGCGGTTTAGTGGATATTGATCGTGTTAACCGCAAACGTGTAGTTACCGTGAAGGCTAATCTGGATAAAAAGTCGACTAATGAAGCTGTTTTACGTGAATTGATTATAACCGGAATGACTGAGGTCAAGTATCAATACCCTAGCATTAACTATTCATTAGAAGGTGAAATGCGTGAAAAAGAAGAGGCCTTTGATAGTGTTTTTTACGGCACCCTTTTTGTATTATTAGGTATTTATTGTTTGTTGGCCATTCCATTGCAATCCTATTTCCAACCGTTGATGGTGATGATTGTCATCCCCTTTGGCATTACCGGCGCTATTTTAGGGCATTTTCTGGCAGGCATTGATTTAACGGTTTATAGTGTCTTAGGTATTGTGGCATTAACCGGTGTGGTGGTGAACGATAGTCTGGTTTTAGTCGATTGTGTTAATACCCTTAAAAGTCGCTCAGTGACTTTATTTAAGGCGGTATCAGACGGTGCAACACGGCGTTTTCGGGCGATTATTTTAACCTCGTTGACGACTTTTTTAGGGCTAGCGCCCCTAATGCTTGAAAAAGATACTCAAGCGCAATTTTTAATTCCAATGGCGGTTTCATTAGCCTACGGTATTATTTATGCGACGCTGATTACCTTATTTTTATTACCGACGTTATATCTGGTTTTTGATGATTGTGCCGTGCGATTCAGGCAACTTAAATTAGCACTATCTAAACGTTTTAAAGAAATTTAATTTAATTTTTACTTGAGGTTTGTATGAAAAGTAGAACGATTGTGCAGGTTCGCACCCTATTATCGCTAGCCTTGGTGGCAGTTGCTGTATCGGGATGTAGTACACAACCGGTAGCCGTTGTTAAGACGCCTGCCGCACCCACTAAACATGTAAAAGCAGAAACACCTGCCCCGGCACATCAGGCTAAAAAGAAGCAGATGATGCATAAGCAAGAAAGTGGTGTTTTAAGTTTGGATGTTTTTAAAGAGAACCATAAGATCCATATTTTAACCGGTATTCATGATCAAGGTGTTTCGACGTTGCAATACCAACGTTCTGACGATCAGGGGCATAGTTGGACAACACCGGTCAATATCGCACCCCAAGGCACAGTCTTCAATTTTCGCCGTGGCAACGATTCTCAGGTTGCCGCATGGGGTGACAATGTTGTTGTGGCCTGGATGAACCGGGGGTATACCAATCGTCACGGTTCAGGCCCTATGAGTGTCGCTTATTCTCATGATCAGGGTAAAACCTGGAGCTTGGGTGAAATGGCAGCTTCGCAATGGAAAAATGGCACGCATGCTTTTATGGAGTTAACCGCCAATGAAAAAGGCATGCATTTTGTTTGGTTAGACAGTCGAAATGGAAAGCAAGGTCTTCAATATGCACACTCAATGAATGGCGGAGAAACGTGGAAGCCTGAGACCACTTTAGATGCTAAGACTTGTTATTGTTGCTGGAATACCCTCGCTTCAGATAGCCAAAATAATCTCTATGCACTTTACCGTGATAAAGAGCCCAGTGACATGGCGTTAATTAAAGTCGCTGCTAACAGCGGTGTTTCAAAAAGATTAGCACGGGTCGGTGAATTTGATTGGGAATTCCAAGGCTGCCCGCATGTCGGCGGCGGTCTGGCTATTCATGAGCAAGGCAATCAAGTGCAGTTGCATGCGATGGTGAGTACGATGAAGCCTGAAAAAGCAGGGCTTTATTATTTATCCTCAGTTGATGGGGGTATTCATTGGAGACCTGAACAGCGTATGGGTCAAGGTATGGCTGTTCATAGCGATATTGCCGTTAATGATTCTGGTGCATTGTTAGCCAGTTGGGATGTTGCAGGACCCATGGGTATGTCTATTATTACCAGTAAATCGTTAGATCAGGGTAAAACATGGCTAAATGAAACGGTTTTATCTAAAGCAGATATGGATGCGACTCATCCTAAAGTGGTGGCTGTTGACGAAGGTTTTCTGGTTTTTTGGACCGAAAAAGCAGAGGGCGGTAGTAAACAATTACAAATTAAAAAATTAAATTAACGGGTTGTGCCGTCCAGAGTCAAATAACACCATGCAAATGGGTTATTTGACTTAATTCTTAAGAAATCAATATCTGAGTAGCGCTTTTAATCAAAGCCGTTAGTAATTTCTCTATAATAGAGCGCAATAGAAACTGCATTTATCTTTCATTTACAGACCTTTATGAATAAGACTTCCCCTTTTAAAAAAGCTGCGATAGCAGCCTTAGCCGTTATTTTATTGCCAGTCATGTCTGCCCGGGCAGGTGTAATCACTGAAAGCATAGTTATTGATGGTAAAACTAACCAAGCGGCGGCCCAATCGCAGAAAAAAATCGATAAGCTCAGTGAGCGCACAAAAGTGTTGTTAGATGAGTATCGAACCGTATCGCATCACATTGAATCTCTTTTGGTTTATAACCAACATTTGCGTGATTTAATTGAATCACAGCGCTTAGAAATGGATTCAATTAAGCAACAATTAAAAGAAATTGAAGTCACCCAGCGGGAAATTGTTCCGTTGATGCTTGCCATGTTGGACAATTTACAAAAATTTGTCGTCTTAGACTTGCCTTTCTTAACGGAAGAAAGAAACCAACGAGTGGCTGAATTGAAAAAAATAATGATTCGTGCCGATGTCACCAATGCGGAAAAATACCGCCGTATTTTAGAAGCCTATCAAATAGAAAATGAGTATGGGAATACCATTGAGGCTTATCGAACGCATATCAACTTAAATGGCAAAGACAGTGCCGTAGAGTGCCTGCGGTTAGGGCGGGTGTCGTTGTATTATCAGCGGTTAGATGGCAGTGAGACCGGCTACTGGGATAAAGAATCCTCACAGTGGAAACAATTAGACTCACGTTATAACAGCGTTATTTTAGAAGGTCTCCGTATTGCACGAAAAGAAGCGGCCCCTAATTTGTTAACACTACCGATTCCGGCAGCGGAGGCAGGGCAATGAGAATACTTTTACTTTTAGCGGCCATTTTAGTTTCCCCAGTCATTCAAGCGGAACATTTAGCACTCGACCAATTATTGGAAGATGTTAAAAAGAACCAAGGGATTGAGGGCAAGCGTAATCAAGTCCGGGAAGCAGAATTTATTTCCGAGCGTTTGAAACAACAGCAACGTTTAAAAGCAGCTAAAGCAGAACTGATTAAGCAAGAGAAAATCAGTAAAAAACTTAAGAAACACTTGGAAGATAATGAAAAAGTGTTAACGGTTTTAGAGGCTAAATTACGTCAAAAAAGTGGTGTTTTGGGGGAGCTCTTGGGCGTAGCGCGTCAAGCCGCTGGCGATTTGCGGGTTGATTTTGAGCATTCCTTAGTCTCTTCACAATTTACCGGGCGGGGTCAGAAATTAAGTGTTATTGCCGACAACAAGGCGCTGCCAACAATCGATCAGTTGGAACAACTGTGGTTTTTACTGCAACAAGAGATGACCGAGTCGGGTAAAGTCGTGCACTTTAATGCAGAGGTGTTATCTGCAGCGGGTGAAGCTAAGCCAAGTAAAGTGATTCGTATTGGCGCTTTTAATGCGTTATCAGAAGGTCAGTATTTGCGTTACTTACCGGAGTCTGAACAATTGGCAACTCTGGCACGCCAACCCGAATCCCGCTTTTTAGATCTTGCAACTGATTTTAGTGCAGCGCCAAAAGGAAATGCCGATTTAGGTATTGACCCGACTCGCGGCGTGATTTTAAGTATGTTGATACAAACACCGAATACCTTTGAGCGCATTGATCAGGGCGGTATTATCGGTTATATCATTCTAACCCTAGGTGGGATTGGTTTTATTTTTGCCTTGTACCGTTTGTTTGTATTAATGCAAACGGGGCAAAAAATGTCAGTGCAATTGGTTAGTGAGACTGCTTCTACTGATAACCCCTTGGGACGCGTTATTAAAGATGCAGAATCGCATCACAGCCCTGATGTTGAAACCTTGGAACTCGTGTTGGATGAGGCGATTACCCGTGAAGTCCCGGTGCTTGAAAAAGGCTTAGGGATGATTAAGTTATTAGCCGCTGTGGCGCCGTTATTAGGGTTGCTGGGTACGGTAACCGGTATGATTGAAACATTTCAAAGTATCAGTTTGTTTGGAACCGGAGATCCGAAACTTATGGCTAATGGGATTTCGCAGGCATTGGTTACGACCATGCTAGGGCTTTGCATTGCGATTCCCTTATTGTTTTTACACAGTCTTTTGGCTTCCCGTAGTAAATCCCTGGTGCAAATATTAGATGAGCAAACAGCCGGTATTATTAGCCGACGTGCTGAAAAATAATGTTTTTTATTAGCGAACAATTTGCGGCCGTTACGCAATTTCTACATACCGGCGGTACGGTGTTATGGCTTATTTTAGTGGTTTCGATTTGTCTTTGGTGTTTGATTGTAGAACGGTTGGTTTTTTTTAAACGCCGTTACCCTGTGTTGAAAAACCAGTGGGTGGGCGAATGGAATACCCGAGCTGATAAATCATCACCGAGCGCTAAAACCATTCGGGTGGCGATGATTTCCGAAGCAAAATTGGAAATGGCTAAAATGACCTTGATCATTAAAATGCTGATTGCCTTATGTCCGTTAATGGGGTTGTTGGGAACGGTTACCGGGATGATTCATGTCTTTGACATTATGGCCGTCACTGGAACAGGTAATGCAAGGGCGATGGCCTCAGGGGTTTCTCAAGCGACTATCCCGACGATGGCCGGTATGGTCGTAGCCATCGCTGGCTTGTATTTTAGCCGTTATATTGAAGACCGCACCGATGATGAAACTCATCATCTGGCAGATTTGTTAAAATTTCACTAATTGATTGATTATGAGTCGACGTAAACACCGCTCTACCAGTGAGCATAATTCTGATATAGACATGACTCCGATGTTGGATATTGTCTTTATTATGTTGATTTTCTTTATTGTCACCACGTCCTTTGTTAAAGAGTCAGGCATTGATGTAAATCGGCCCACGGCTAAAACTGCCGAGAGAAAAGAGCGGGGCAATATTATTATTGCCATTAAGCCTAATGGGGCTATCTGGATTGATAAGCGAGAAGTGGATGTCAGGGCGGTTCGCGCTAACGTGGCTCGGTTACATGCTGAAAATCCATTAGGCGCCGTTATTATTACCGCCGATAAAGACAGTAAAACCGATTCCTTAGTTAAAGTCATGGACCAAGTGCGTTTAGCAGGCATTATGAATGCTTCTATTGCCACCAATACTGATAACTAATGAAGCACACTATTTTTATCATTGCCGCAGGCTTAGGGGTCTCACTGGCCTTGTTTTGGCTGATGCAGTTTATGATCAGTAATAATCAACAGGGGTTAAATAAAGTAGCCAGTCTTCAGATGACTGAATTTATTCGGCTCAAAAAAGAGACTAATTTAACGACCAAAGACCGCAGAATTCCTGAAAAACCCAAACCGAATAAACGTCCCCCGCCACCGAAAATGAACGTGCAAGCGAACCCGATTAAAAACCTGCAGCCGAAAATGGAGATCCCCGATCTTGATTTACCGTTGGAACTGTCACACATGGGGATGAAGGGTGTCGGAATCGGTGTCGGGAATATCAGCACCAATGTGATTCCACTGGTTCGTATTGCCCCGCGCTACCCGATGCGCGCGGCCAATCGGCGTATTGAAGGCTGGGTTAAAGTCCAGTTTACCATTACCAAAGAAGGCAAAGTGGCCGATGCGGTGGTGGTCGATTCTGAACCGAAAAACACCTTTGACCGCGCAGCACTTTCAGCGATTAAACGCTGGAAATTTAAAGCGAAAATAATAGAAGGTATTGCCTTTGAACAACGGGCAGAACAACTCTTAGAATTTAAACTTAGAAAATGATGAAACGTTTTTTATTGTTATTGTCCTTAGGGTTCTTTTTTTTATGTGAACCCACATTAGCGGCTAAAAAGGCGGTTATCTCTCCGCGCTTATTTGAGAACCTTCAAAAGATTGAATTATTGATTGTCGATAAAGCCTATAAAGATGCACTCAGCCAGCTGAATGGATTAACCGAGACACTGAAAAAAGGCACCTATGAAGAAGCGGTTGTGCTGCGCCTTAAGGCTTCGGTTTATATTCAGAATGAACAATACCCCAAGGCGATTAAAATATTGTTGCAGTGTCAGAAACTAGACGTGCTGCCTGAAGATCAGGAACAACAATTATTAATTAATTTAGGTCAGCTTTATTTAGCGGAAGGGTATTATCAAAAGGCGATTGATTTAATCGAGCTCTGGCTTCAAGACAACCCGAATCCCTCGCCAGGAATCAATGCTCTAATCGGCAGTGCCTATGCCCAATTAAAACAGTATGCCAAAGCATTGGTTTATATCACAAAAGCGGTAAAGGCTTCTAAAGAGCCGGTTGAAGGTTGGCTACAATTAAAGCTTGCCCTTCATTATCAACTGCAACAATACCCGAAAGCCGCTCAGTTGCTTGAACAACTGGTTCATTTATACCCAGATAAAAAAGTCTACTGGACGCAACTTTCAGGGGTTTATATTCAACTTAAAGATTATAAAAAGGCGCTGTCCGTAAAACACTTAGCCTATCAGCGGGGGCTTATCACTAAAAGTAAAGAGATTGTCTCGATTGCCCATTTGTTTTTATTTAATAAAGCACCTTTTAAAGCCGCCAATTTATTAGAGCAAGCACTCACTAAAAAGGAGGTTAAACACACGTCTAAAAACTGGGAATTGTTAGCCAATGCCTGGACGCTGGCTCAAGAATCTGAAAAAACTATTGCAGCGCTTCAAATAGCTTCAAAACTGGCCGATACCGGTAAACTCTATAAACAGTTAGGGCACAGTTATGTTGAACGAGAGCAATGGAAAAAGGCCGTGGGAGCATTAACTAAGGCACTTAAAAAAGGCGGTATTAAGCGCAAAGGTGATACCTATATTTTATTAGGCATGAGTTATTTTGAATTAAAAGACTTTCCGAAAGCGACGGATGCTTTTAATCAAGCCAAGCAGCAAAAAAATAAGAAATCGAAAAAAACGGCACAACAGTGGCTTGATTATCTCGCCAGTTTTCAACGCCTCTAACCGTTTTTATCAAGCGCGCCACTATTTTTGCGAAAGCTTGTTTTGGGCATCCCAGCCCAAGCAAGCGGCAAAAATCACGTGGCAATTAATGCCTTCGGCGCCCCGATACGTCCTGCGTTCGTGTCTCTGCGTCACATCATTGCAAGCTCGATGCTGACTCCGTGACACTACCTCAAATGACTTGACGGCGTTTCGGATGTAATTCCAGACCCCCTCTGGCGCTACGCACGACGGGTGCCCAGAATTACCTACGCCTATCGCGGACTACCAGCCCTCGCTTCGCTTTCCATGGCTGGCAGCGCCTGAAAAAACATAAAAGTGTGTCATATCACCTATTTTGGTGAGTTATATCCCTGAATGTTTAAATGATGTCTTTTTTCGTTAGAAGATTAATCTTTCATCAGTTATATTGTCGCCTGAAAATAAAAATCGACCAAAAGGCCTAAACACTCATGAATATTAAGAAAGCATTTATACCGCTGCTGATAGTTCCTGTAACAGGAGCTATGGCGGAGCATACGCCCACACATCAGTTTAGATGAAATGGTGATCACCACAGTGGTAAATTGTTTCCGGAAACGACCATCGCAACGCCTAGCTTTGATATTAACGAAGAAGATATAGCCAAAGTCAATTTAACAACGGCTGAAGATATTGTTCGTGGTGCACCGGGGATACAAGTCCGTCGTCGTTTTATTGGTGATACCAATGGAATTGTGGCAACGCGTGGTTCAACTAATATGCAAACGGCACATACCATGATGCTTCAAGACGGTATTCCGCTGTCTAATTTAACCCAAACCAAATGGAATGGGGCACCGCGATGGACTCAAATAGCACCGAATTCAGTAGAATCAGTCAAAATATTCTACGGTCCTTTTTCAGCCCAGCATTCAGGCGGCTCATTTGGCAGTGTGATTGAGGTTAAATCAAAGATGCCGGATGATTTTGAAATGCATATGGATGCCACGGGTTTTATGCAGGAATCTGACCGCTTTGGCCGCGATGAAACCCTTTGGGGCCACAAAGAATTTATTTCAGCGGGGAACCGTTTTGGTGATGTAACCGTTTCGGGTTTTTTTAACCATATTGAAAACCAAGGGCAACCGCAAATGTGGGATGCTCAAACGTTAAGTGCAGCAGGGTCAGCCGTTGCAGACGGCAAAACTGCTACAGCAGTTACAGGTGGGCAGTACGGTCAAAATACCAGCGGGCAAACAACAATTATTACCGGTGATTCAGGGATTGAAGAAACAGTTAATGATTTATATTCCATGAAAGTTTCTTATGATTTAACTGACAATCTTCGAGCACTATTTAATATTAACTTTGAAGATTTTGAAAGAACGACAGGCATTGATGACTTAGCAGCCCGCAATTATTTAACACAGGCTGACGGCAGTCAATTCTGGGGTACGGGTTCTACTTGGGCAAGCCAAGATGGTGCGGAATTTAAACCTACAAAACGTTCTTGGGGGGCAAGTCGTTATGCACCTTCTGAAAGCGTTAGACAAACGCTGTCTTATGGCTTTAATTTATCGGGTCAAGTCAATGATGACTGGAGTATCGACACTACGGCCAGTTACTTTGATGCCTTTAAAGACTTAAATTATAAACCGGATTACAGTTCGTTAGACCCTGCTAATAATGGTCAAGGTGATATCGTTGATAAAGAAATGTGGTGGGCAACGTTTGACTTTAAATTAGCGACAGATCATTTCCTAGGCGATGAGAACTTAGGCTTTATGTGGGGCTATCAATATCACCAAGCTGACTTAAATACTATTACTTATAATTCAGATAGCATTGCTGCAAAAGAGCAATCATCGGTTAAACAAGATGCCGGTGGTGAAACGCAACTGCACAGCGGCTTTGCCCAATTGGATTATGATTTCCTAGGGGACTTCAATGTGATGGCCGGGGCCCGTCTTGATTACTGGGCAGCCTCTGGTGGTCATGATGTTAAGAAGGGGTGGGGAGGCTATAACCGTGCTTTTGATGATCGTGAACAAACGCGGGTTTCCCCGAAAGCCTCAATCTCCTGGGCACCGAATGAATTTAGTGCACGTTATTCATTCTCCAGAGCCTACCGATTTGCTTTAGCGCAAGAGTTGTTTGAAAGTACATCTGCAGGTGCATCAGCGAGTGTGGCTGATCCAAGTTTAGGACCTGAGAATGGTAATTTTCATAACTTAACTTTAGCGTATGAAATTCCTGAAGGATTAGTGAGTGTTGATTTCTTCTACAATACTATTGAAGATGAAATTATGAACACGACTAAAGTCGTTGACGGTCAAAATTTATCAACATTCTTAGGGATTGATAAAACCGAAACCATCGGGGTTCAAATGGTTTACAAACAAGATAATTTGTTTGATTTACCGCTTGATTTGAATTTGAACGGAACCTGGCTTGATAAACAAATTATCGCCAATTCAGGGCGTGAAGAATTAGTCGGTAAGCAATGGGTTCGTACTTCTAATTGGAAAGCTAATGGGTCTGCAACCTACCATTTAACTGACCAATGGGATACCACCTTAAGTGCTAATTACCGAGGTCCGCAGTATGCTGAAGAAGATAACAGTGATAATACCTCAGGGGTTTACGGCGCTTCAGATGAGTACTTATTGCTGAATGTTAAAACGCAATATGTGCAACCTTTAGCTAATGATATTACAGCAACTTTCTCAATGGGTGTCGATAACTTATTGAATGAAAGCTACTTTGATTATCACCCGTACCCACAAAGAACTTACTTTGCTAATGTCTCGTTAGATATTTAAAATATAAGGTGAGACCTTTGCGCGATCAGCTCACATAGCCAGTTAAATTCTGGGACTTCGTTTTTTTGATTCCATTTTGCCCAATAGGGACAATATATCGTCTATATCTACTGAAACACATCTGCTTTCCCCCTTTAGTCTGTTTTTCAGGCACAACTTACCCGCTGAATAGATCTGCCACGCTTGATATTGTGTGCCACACACATCAATTGAAAGCGTGTGCGATTACGATTGATACCCAGATAACGAGCCTTTGCCATCCCATAATGCAGCTTTA
>Ga0209992_10001223_pt1 | contig 28423 bp, 28 predicted proteins | sample 2SBtaG_2_FD_182564 | JGI IMG/M metagenome (GOLD analysis project Ga0209992, IMG submission 182564) | Deep subsurface microbial communities from Kolumbo volcano to uncover new lineages of life (NeLLi) - 2SBTROV12_ACTIVE470 metaG (SPAdes)... | ecosystem: Environmental > Aquatic > Marine >... | reverse complement strand
TTACAAAGAAATCAGAATGCATAAAATTAGTGAAATATGTTAAAGAGACTTTTGGGAATATAGACGTATTAATATGCAATGTAGGAGATGGAAATTCATCTAAACCAGGATATGAGAAAGAGTCAGAATGGCAACAAATGATTGATGTGAATTTTAGTTCTTCTGTTAATCTAATTAATGCATCAAAACAATCATTAAAAAAAACATCTGGTTCTATTGTATGTATTTCCTCAATTGCAGGTATTGAGAGAACTGATGCACCAGTTCCATACTCTATTGCAAAATCAGCCTTAAATTCATATGTTAAAAATTCTTCAAGACCATTTGCAAAATTAGGAATAAGAATTAATGCAGTAGCACCAGGAAATATTTTATTCAAAGGTTCAGTTTGGGAGAAAAAGTTAGTAAAAGATAAAAAAAAGGTACTTAGTATGATATCATCAAAAGTGGCTATGAATAGATTTGGAGATCCAATTGAAGTTGCAAATGCGGTGGTATTTTTAGCATCAGCAGTTTCATCATTTACTACAGGAAATATTTTAGTAGTAGATGGTGGACAAGTTAGAAGTTAGGTAAAATTTTGAGGATTATTAAAATATTATGAGGATGTTTTATGGTTACCGCCAGACCATCCATCAGTTTCATTAAATTCTTCCAGAGTTATTTGCAATGCATTTCTTTGAATGCCATTTGTAACCATTCTTGTACCATGTGCAGATTTTGGTCCATCATGAAATAATGCCATGGAATTGTCAAGGTCATATGGTTCAAAAATTATTGTAGATTCATCTTCATCAGTTGCCATGTATGTTCCTCCAGCTTCACCATTCTTCCAACCTTTTGAAAAGTAGAACATCATTACTAATGTACTTGGGCCAACATTATGTATATGGGGTAATTGGAATCCACCATCACGATATGCAATTAATTTGAAATGTTTTAATTTATTGACAGATATTCCAGAGAAATTTCTCCATTTTGTAATAAATTCGTCAGACTCAGCATATGATTTTAGTTCATTCCAGCATGTACTGAATTTTTCATCTGAACCAAACAAAACAGGTTCAAATCTTTCATATTTTGATTTACCCCATTCCATAACAAATTGACTCTTTGACATATCAGAACCATCTGCAAACTCATTTATTTTTGGATAAGTATCATGTAAGTTCTGATAGAATTCTTCAGTGAAAATATTTTTTATAAAACCAAATTTAAAGGGTTTTTGATTTTGAAAATCTTCTGATTTTCTATTAACGTTTTCCCAATCTATAATATTCATTTCAATCTGTTTTCATAGCAATAGCATGCATTTTATAAAGAATACCCATAAGAAATGTCTTATATGATTTTTTAATTAGAGGTAACAAAAATTTGTATTGTAATCCCAACTTAACATCAACTTTAACAAATATAGAAGTTCCATTTTCAGTTTCTGAAAATTTTAATTCGATAACTGAACCTTTTGCAGGTCCAGACAATATTTCACTTTTCAGTAGATCGTCTTGAAGTGCATAATGTTTTGTTCGTTGAACAAAGGATTTTGATATAACAGAAGACAAATGTAAACTTTCTTCAGTTATAGTAAAAAAAGAAGTTTTTTCAATGATTTCTACAGATTTAATTTGATCTGGGAGATATTTTGGAAAGTCAGCATAATTTATTGCTAATTCAATCAGTTTATGTTTTGGGGATAAAAGTGTAAGTGAAAAATCCATGTTAGATTTAAAAATAATTTTGGTGTTAATATGGTTTACGAGTGTTTTTGATTATTAATTTTATTGATATGAGCTTTAGTTAATTCTTGAAAATTAGATTCAAGATTTTTAAACATTGTTTTTATTTTATTTTCACTTATGTCAACATCAACTAAACCACCTTGATGATAAAATTCATTTTTGAATAATACCCCAAAATTCATCCAATCAAATTTGAATGAGTTTTTTTCTAGAAGTGTAACATATTTGTCAAGATCATTGACATTAGGTTTTATTTTTAAACTATCTCGGATTAATTTTGGAAGTGTGGAGATATCTTTTACAACATTTATTGATGGCAAGATGGCATAACCTCTGTCAACAAATACCAATGCAGGTTTTTCGAAGAAAACTGATTCGAAAGCAGATGTTCCAGCTATATTAACAACAAGTTTACAATTTTCCAATAATTCTTCACTAGGGTATGATGGATGAATGAGAGTGATATTTGGAATTTCCATAATAGATTTGTATTCATGAATATCTCTCCATTCACGTGTAATTTGACTGGGATTTTCTTTTACATACAGTTTATGTCCAACAGGCAATGATTTAGCAACACTTCGAATAATTTCAGTTTGATTTGTATGAAATGGTGCGTCTATCAAAATATTTCTTTCTAGATCTACTGCAAGAGGAAAGTACACAAAGTTTGTTTTAAGATTTACGTTCTTTTGCAAATTGGAATCAATAAAAGATTGTCGTCGTCTTTTTTTTAACAATGAATTTAACATTGAAAAAAATACTTTAGATTTACTTCTGCCAAAGTAATTGTAATGGGTTTTAGGGTTTTCATTATTTTGCCTTAGAAATTGCATACCAGTTTTAGCAAGGATTAGATTTGATTTTGTATGTTCACTATCATATGATTTTATTTGCTTAGAGATTTTTTGCTCTAACAATAATTTTTTTAATTGTTCAATATTACGTCCAAGAGGTTTGATATTTTCAAATTCATCTAGTGAGTCAATTTTTCCTGGTTCTTGGGATATTGTACATTTACCAGAAAATGGAGAAAGGCCTAACATTAGAACTTTAATTCCTCTTTTAAGACATATTTGATACAATAACTCAAGATGATGGAATGCAGGTTCTTTTGTAATAAGAAAATCAGGTTTTATTTCATCTAATACTTTTTCAAAAAATTTGCATGATTGTTCTTCAATAGATAATATTTCATTGGTTGAAAATTTATAAAAATTATAGAATCTATAAAAAATTCTTTCATTGATAGCAATCTTCCAAATTGGAATGTCATATTTTTCCTCAAATGCTTTCAGATAGGCTTCATCGACATTTTGATTAGGATTAATCTGATCATGAAAAAACCATTGTTTTTTGAAATTAACAAGAGTTTGTGTTTCAAAAAAACTTTTGGGTTTCTTAGTTATATCCACTATAGAAAAAATGTCAACATCAAGATTTTTTTGTAAATAATAACTTAGAAAGAAATGAGTGAAATCTGCACCTAACCAGAATAATACTTTTTGTTTCATACAAAAGTTATCGCATAAGATTAGTTTTTAATTCATTTGGAATAATTTTAGGAAATATAAAAAAATAGATCATATAATCAGTAGGAATATTTTTTTCATCGGACATAAATAATAATAAAAAATTTATCTAAAAAGTATTACCGTTAATTGTTACATTTTTGTTTAAAAATACTATTTTTAGAGAAAGATCATGAAAAAAGAAATAATATGAGTTAATACTGAAATATGTAAAAAGAACACAAATAGAATGAATAACAAGTTTTAATTGAATAAATTTTAGAGTAACAATTAAGAAAAATGCAAGAAATGATAAAATTATTTGATCCACATGTAGGCAAAGAAGAAGAGGAAATAATCAAAAGAACACTACATAGTCATTTTTGGGCTTCTGGTGCAGGAACAAATATGGTAGATAAATTTGAAAAAAAATTCAAAACTTATGTGAATTCTAAAGAGTGTATTGCGGTAAACAGTGGTACATCTGCATTAAACTTAGCATTATCATTATGTAATATTAAAAATAAAGAGGTGATTGTACCATCGTTAACTTTTGTATCAACAGTCAATGCAATAAAATTCAATCATGGTATTCCTATTTTCATTGATGTGGATTTAAAGACTGGATGTCTAGATACAGACAAATTAGAAAAATTAATCACAAAAAAAACAAAAGTGATTTTACCAGTACACTTTGGTGGGATGGCATGTAATCTTAAAAAAATTATGAGTGTTTGTAAAAATTACAGATTGAAATTAGTTGAAGATGCAGCACATGCTACAGGTACAAGTTTTAATAAAAAAAAAATTGGCAGTCATGGAGATTTTGTTTGCTTTAGTTTTCATCCTGTCAAAAATCTTGCAATGCCAACAGGAGGTTTAATTGCGTTAAATGATACAAATTTTAAAAAATCCCGAAAGGTGTTAGAATCCAGACGTTGGTGTGGAATCACTAATAGAAAAAATTTGTCATATGATGTGAAAGAATTGGCAGATAATTATTATATGAATGAATTTTCAGCTAGTCTTGGTTTAATTCAATTAAAAAAACTAAACCAAATGAATTCAATTAGGAAAAAAATTGCAAGTAGATATAACAAAGAGATCAATCTTGAAACAAAAATACCATTTGATAGTAATTGTTCATATCATCTATACTGGATTCTTGTGAAAAACCGTAAAAAATTTATAAAAAAAATGAATGAAAAAAAGATTGAAGTTGGCATACATTACAAACCTGTTCATCAAATGACATTATACAAAAATCATGTTAAATTACCAATAACAGAAAGTATAGGTAAACAGATTATTTCATTGCCGATTCATCCTAATTTAACAAATAGCGATGTTGACAGAATAATTGAAAATGTTAATAGATTTACTAGTTAATCAAAAGTTTAATCTTTCAATAGATCTAATCTGGTCCACTAGTGTTTTTAGTTCATAAGTATCTATTGAAGAAGATGCATCAGGACCACGAGAATTTTTTAGCTTTACATGTTTTTCAATAAATATTTCTTTAGAATTCATTTGTTTTTTAATTAGTGTAAAAACTATTGGGGCTATTATTCCTAGAGTATGATCTGAAAAACCATCAAATTTTTTTAATTCAGTCCAGTTAATTTTTTTTAATTCAGTTGGATATTCAGATATACAATAACAAAAAAGAGTTTTATTTTTTGCAAGAATTTTCTTAATTTTCATTTTATCACCACCCATCCCCATACTAATTATAACAGGTTTTTTTGTTTGTGCAATTTGGTTTATAGTTTCAGAAGAATATGGATCTGAAAAAAGGCAAGTCCTAGATGCAATTTTGAATTTTTTGACACCAATTGATTTTAAGAAATCGATAGCTTCTGGATAAAAGGCACTACAAAAAAATTCTATTCCTATATCATCCGCATATTTTTTTAATTTTTTTATTTTTTCAAAAGTTAATTCAGATTTTTTAATAAATTTCCATTCTGGATGATCATTATCATATAGATCATTGGCTCTCCACATTTGGAATTTTACTGCATTAGCACCACTTTCCTTTGATTCATAAATTAATTTTTTAGCAGTACTAATGTTTCCTTCCCAGTTGGAAGCAATTTCAGAAACTATGTGAACTTTCATAATACGATAATAACATATTTTCATAATATAAATAATTATTTTTTTGAATAGTAATTCATTAAAGAGAGTTTCGTTACAATATTTTAGAAAAACAAATGACATTATTTTATGATAAATTAAATGAAATTAAACAAAAAGGAGATAGTTCAATCACTATATTTTTTAAATCATACACAATTAGCTTAGAATTAATAGATACTAGTGACGAAACAATAGATCTTTTATACAATTTAAGAAAAATGTACAGAGACATGTTTGCAACTGATTTTAAAATGACAAAAGAAAAAACAAAAAAATGGATTAAAGAATTGATTTTAGATAGTCAAGATCGCATATTATTTATTATTTCAATCAATAAGAGAAAAATTGGTTGTATAGGTCATGGCGGATATAATGAAAAAGAAAATTCATCACAATTAGATAACATGATGAAAGATCCATCATGTAAAATTTCTGGAGTAATGACCATAGTAGAAAAAATATATCTAAAATGGATGTTTGACTTTTTTGAATTATCAAAAATTACAGGTTATCTGTTTTCTGATAACGAGAAAATGATGAACATACATAGAGAATGTGGTTGGAAGTTATTAGATAAAGTTCCTATAAAGAAAAAAATTGAGAATGAGTGTTCAGTTTGGGAAATATGTAAAGAATCAAGTAATGAGAAAATAGAAAGATATTTCAATATTATAGAGTTAGAAAAAGAGAATCTATTAGAGAATTTTCAAAAAATTGAATATGAGGTTCGAATATAAAAAAAATGAAATTAAAAAATAAAGTGGTATTAATTACAGGTGGTAGTAGAGGCATAGGAAAATCTATAGCAGAATTATTTGTAAAAGAAGGTGCTATAGTAGTTTTGACATCAAAAAATCAAAAGAGGTTGAGAGATACTGCGAATGGGATGAAAAATACAATATTTTTTCCAGGTGACATTAGGAATTCAAAGGATGTTAAAAGAATAGTCAAAAGCACTATCAGAAAATTTGGAAGAATTGATATTTTGGTGAATAACGCAGGAATATTACCAAAAATAAAACCAATAGATAAGATAACAGATGTAGAATGGAATGAGACAATTGATGTTAATCTTACAGGACATTTTAGGTTCACAAGAGAAGTAATACCACATATGAAAGAAAATGGAGGATCAATAATCAATATTTCATCAGATGCAGGACTAAAAGCATTTGAGAATTTTTTTGCTGATGCATATGTATCTGCAAAAGCTTCGATCATATTATTGACAAAATCATGGGCATTACAATTTGCTAAAGACAATATTCGTGTAAATTGTATTTGTTCTGCAGTAGTAGATACAGATATGACAAAAAATCTTTGGTTAAAAACAAGAGAAAGAAGGAAAATAACAAATAAAGAACATCCATTAGGCAGAATTGGTAAAACTCAGGATATTGCAAGTGCAGCATTATATTTTGCATCAAGTGATTCTTCATGGACAACAGGAGCCATATTACCTGTAGATGGTGGAGTTTCTATAAAATAATTTTATAAGAAAAATATTCTTATACTTACTATAATTCTAGATTTTTTCAATTTCAACTAGATCTAGACCAAAGCCCATAGTAATTCCAATCATTAGTCCTTTCCCATTGAATGAATTATTTTGTGAAATAGCCTTATCAAAGACTGTAGGAATGCTAACTCCAGTTAGATTACCATGTTCTCTAAGAGTATCAAATGATTCTTGAATTTGTGAATCACCTAATTTATAGAGATTTTTGAATCCATCAAGTATTTTTAAACTTCCAGTATGGATCATAATTTTATTTTGTTTTGCCATAAATGATTCTGCGTTAGTTATGTCAAAATTATCAATATCATCACCTAGCGATTTTGATAAAACTTTTTTCGAATAATCTAGAGATCTTTTTAAAATATCACTACCTGCAGTGAGTTCATGTTCATACATATGAGTAGATTTGTTTCCAACTAATCTTACACATGCTTTACGATAATCTGCATCATCAAAATTGACTGCATGTGTTATTTTACCAATTTTAATCGTATTTTGTTCAGAATCATTCATACTCATGACAAATGCAGCTACTCCATCACCAAAAAGGAATGAAAACATAGTTGAAACCCACTTCGATAATTGTTGATTTCTATCATATTGATTTTCTCCAATTTCTTTTGGATTTCTTACAGTTTGATCATCTTTTAGATGTGGTAGATACCAGCCTGAATTACAACCTGATATTACAAAAAGAATTTTATCATTTTTATCATGAATTAATTTTTTTCCTAATTCCAATAATTTTGGAAGAGTAGAACATGCCATGCCTTGTATATTAAAATGAGGGAGAAATTTTGATAGTCCCATTTTAGTGAGCAGTATTGATGATAATCCAGGACTAAGAAAATCATTGTCCTCATATGCTGTAACTATACACGTTATATCATTTTTTGCAAGTCCAAGATTAGATAAACAATCTTCAGCTACACTAGAACAAAGATCAGATATTGGTTCACCGTCATCATCCGATTTTATTCTATTTCCTGATGTAGAAATATAACGTTCAAAAGGTCTAATAAAATATCTATTCTCAACACCTAGTTGATGAATATTTTCTTTAACGTTTTCAGATAATTTGTTTCCTAAGACATCAATCATTTCATTTGTAGAATATTTAAATTCAGGTGACTTTCTTGTTAGGCCAGATATTATAATATTATTTTCACTCATAGAATATTTCTATAGGTCCACCATAATTAGTTTTTATATTTAATATTATTCTACGAGTGTGAAATTATAGCATTTAGCCTAACATGTTACTAATGTGTGTAACAATATTTCTTGTAGCATTACCCTGATTTATGATATAATTATCAAGAAATTCTTTTTGTGTTAGGAGTAATTGTTTTCGAAATTTATCATCAGTGATAATTTGATTTAATTTATCTTGAAATTCTTCTTTTTCTACATTTAAACAAGAACCATCCCCATAGTCACCATACCATTCTCCAAATTTTAGTCGTATTACTGGTTTGTTTAAGATAATTGCATCTATTACAGCAGTAGATATACTTGTGCCTAAAGAAATTACAACATCAGAATTTTGCAATAAAGATGTAAGATTTTTTTTCTTAACAACAGATATTGATTGATCAATCATTTTAGCTATTTCTTGTTCATTATGATCACTTTCGTATGGATGAAGTTTTACAATTAATTTTTTATTAAGATTTTTTGTTGTTTTGAAAATGTGGATTAATGAATTTTTGTATTTTTCTAATTCATCAATTGTGTAATCACGAATATCACCCATGATTGGACCTTCAGGAAGTAAGAGTGAATGTGATGGTTTATTTTTAGGAATTTTTTGTGATGAAAATAACTTATCATGAGTATAACTCCCTAATGAGAAAGTTTTTGTTTTATCCATACCAAATTTTTGTAAATTTTCAAGTGTGAAATTACCCCAGACAATAAACTGATCAGAATCATTCATTATGCTTTTAGTAAATTTATTTAGCTTAAATCCACCTTCAGTACTTTTTAGAAATCCGTGTTGTAACAAAATTACAGGTATATTCAATGTTTTGGATATTGAGAGAATGATTTGTTCTGTATTTCCACTTTCAGATTGGATTAAAGCATAATCAGGTTTAGTTTGATTTAACATTTCATATCCTAAATCAATTTCAAAAAGTAAGTTTTCTAATCTTTTCTTGAATAATGTATGTAAATATGGTTTAAGGAATTTCCAAAAAGATATTTCATTAATTTCAAAGAATTTTGAAAAAATTACTTCGTTTTCAAATAGATTAGAAAGTGACAGGAGTTTTTCTTGAAAAATATTTGGGAAATTTTTTACTATTTTATCGTTAATGAGATTTGGATGTGTAGGAATTATACAGTTATTTTTTCTAACAATTTCCAATGATTTTAAATTCCAAACCGCTGGACGCCTTCTACAATAAGAGATTGTAGTAATGTTTTTGGTTTTAAATTCTTGAAGGAGATTCTCTATACTCAGTGTGTTGAATTCGATGAGGGCAACAGAGTTTTTTTTAGAGATATTTTTTTGTTCTACAAGTGGTTGAAAAATTTTCTCAGACATATTTTTTAATTTATTAAAATTTTTAGATGATAGTTTCAAAGAAAAGAAATTTGTGTTGAATTCAAGATTATCATAGAAATATTCTACGCCTTTTTTATTATCATTTATATTAAAAAAATTAAGTTGTAAACATTGTGCCATCTGACATATAATTTGGCTACCATAAACATTTTGTCCATCTATTTTTTTTGAGAGTTTAATAATTTCAAAGAATTTTTTTACAATTGGAATCAAAAACATCCAGAATTCAATATAAAATAATGAACCAAGATTCACGGATTTATAAATTAGATTATTTTTAATTTTTTCATCATCATACCAATTTGCAAAGATGTATAATTTTTCTTGGATTAGATCAAATTCAGCATTATTAATTAATGAGTCACTTACAGAATGACTAAGATTATGATTTTGTAACATTAAATGTGAATCATTATCAAATGTTATGAAATCACTGTTATCTCTAAGATGTTTTATTTCATTATAAGAAATTGTAGAATCTATTAATACTAAATTATTTTTTAATTTCATTTTTGTATTTAGATTAGTTTCTTGATTTCTTATTTAGAAAGGTATCTATTCATTATTTTGTAATAATTTTAATTCTTTTATTAGATCATTTGTTTGTGATTGAGTTAAACCATGTATTGAACAACCATCTTCAATACTTTCACCAACAGATGCTTCACATCCCACACAATACAATCCAAATTTTTCTAAGACTTGAATAGTTTTTTGATCACCATTTTCAATTATATCTGCAATTGCACTTTTTTTATCAAATGTAAATTGTCTTTGAATATCTTGTGTAGATAAATAATTTTTTCTTGCTTGCCAAGGTGCATGAAATAATTGCCATAATGCAATATTGTATACATCCGGATGTCGTTCATACACTGCCCAATATCCTGCCTGTAATTCATCCCATGAAAGATCATTACGTATTATTTCTTGAATAATTCCACCTGGGCACAACATACTCATGTGAAATTTGTTGTTGTTATTTTTGGAGCATGTAACTGAACCTTCTTTAAATTCAATAATACAATCAATAGATTTTTCTTTATCTTTAGCTATTAATTGAATAGTATAATCACCTATACTTTGTGTTAATTTTGAATCACTAAAACCTTCAAAATAGTTTTTTATTTCATTAAATTCTAGTTCAAAATTTTTTGGAATGAATTTTTCATTTTCATCATATCTTTTTGGATTATTTAGATATGAGAACATAAAATCATTATCATAAAATTTATCATGGTCAGTTTGAGTATCAAAACTGTTATTTTTTCCATCCCAGCTCTCACCTGGGAATATATCAATTACCTTCACATGATTATTATCTTTGAAAAGATTAACAATGTCATTAGGTGTATTTTTAGGCTGCATTTTTACATATTTTTGATGTTCTGACAGATACAGGGTATTAAAATTTGCAAAAGGTAAGATAAATTCTGGATTCATAAGTTCTGTTATCTGTTTAATCATTCGCAACATTCCTTGATTTCTTGAATTCATAATTTCTAATTTTGATTGTTCATCAAGATGTGTCCAAGTTGTAGGGAATCCACTTCCAGGAGAAAATTGTATGCATAAAAGATCAACAGAATCAATTGTATTTTTTATAGCCCAATTAAAACCTGCATCGTTAATGTTCAAAATTGAAAAATTTCCTAATTGAATGTAAAAAATATTATCAGACCAAACACTTCCAGAATTAAAAGAGGTGATTTGTATTTCATTTTGGATTTTTTGTGGTGTTCCCGAATGTAATGATATGATATTTTCAAAGCCCAATTTATCGAGTCTGCTAGATAGACGTTCATTATCTACATCAGGTACGTATACAGGTATTTTCTTATCTAATTTAGATAGAGTAAATTGATGAAAATGATCCGAATGTTCATGAGAAATAAGAATTGCGTCAATTTTCGGTAAGTCATCTATCGTTAAATTCGATGGCGGATATGTAATCCAAGAACCAAAAACTGCAGGACCTTCAATCCAAGGATCACAAATGATGTTGAAAGATTCCCACTGTATCAATAATGCAGCACTACCTACAACAGTAATTTTTGGTGGAATTTTTTTGCCAGATAATTGTTTTATTTTATTTTTAATTTTTTCAGGAAGAGTAACAAAAAGTGAACCATTGTTTTCTTCTACTAAAAATTTTGTTAAACATTTTTGTGGTGCATTAATTGATTTTCCAGTATTGGTTTCAAATGTCCAGTCATGACTAGGACATTTCCAAAAATTTTCATGAAATTCACTTACAATATTATGTTGATGAGGACAAATTGCACTATAAAGAACTGGGATTCCATCAGTAAAATGCAAGATGAATGGATCACCATTAAGATTAATTGATACGGGTGTTTTTTCCAGAAGGGTTTTTGGTCCGATATTAATTTTCATTTAAATTCACCTTTTTAATAAAATCAATATAAGATTTCTTATCAAATTTGTGAAAAATAGAATCATGTGTGATTCCATTAATAATGATATAATCTTTTTTTTTCTTGTCAAAAACAAATCCCATGTCTTCAAGAAGTTTAATTAAATTTTGTCGAATATCAAAAGCTTCAGTTATGAGTTTATTTAGTTTCAATTCTGAAAATGTGATTTCAAAAATTAATTTTAGAAATATTTTAAAATCTATAGAAAATATTTTTTCATTTAGTGATCTTGCAGTTTCATTAAGAAATGATAATTCAGCACTTTTATTTTTCCAATCAATATGTACAAGACCGCCATAACCTATGCATTTTTTGTTCATTAGAAAACTAAATAAAATTTGTTCAGGGTTCTGCGCAGTAAATGACTTTTTAATTATTTTTTCATAGTATAATAATTGTTCATCAGCAGATATGATATTTTTTTGTCTTAGAATGGTTAATTGTTCATTTCGCCAATTTTTAATTATCTGTATATCATTAAAACGTAATGGGACTAATTGGTAATCATTATATTCGTAAAAAGTCTTCTTGAGAAAAGAATATTTTGTATCTTTTGAAAGATCCACCATTTTATTTTGTTTTATTTTCATATAATATTATCCAACAGTTTTTAGATTGAATATTTGTAGAGTTATAAAAATCCAAAATCTTGAATTAATTTTTTTATTTCAGTAATAGATAGGTTTTCTGCCATATCTGATGAGTATTTTTTAATTTTATGTAATTTTTTGATTTTTGGATAGACTTGCTCTATTTTTTCACGATTGTATTGAGGATCAAGAATCATGTACATATCTTCATATTCAAATGCATTAAATATTTCATCTTCATTAATTAGAATTTCATGAAGTTTTTCTCCAGGTCTAATTCCTATTGATTCATTTCCAGTATCAGCTAATAATTCATTAAGAGCATTTTTTACATCAGATAGAACATATGATTTTAATTTAGGAACAAATATTTCAGAACCTTTTGAATTTGAAGTGGCTTTTAAAATAAAATCTAATGCATCATTCATAGTAATATTAAATCTAGTCATAGTAGGATCAGTCATAGTAATTTTTTGATTATTTTTTATTTGTTGAATGAATTTTGGTATTACAGAACCACTACTTCCAAAAACATTACCATAACGAACTGCAGAAAATGTTGTACGATGTTTTTTAGGATTAGAATAACGCTGAGCAGTAATGAAAAGTTTTTCCATTAATAATTTTGTGGCTCCATATGTGTTTAATGGAGAAACGGCTTTATCAGTACCAATGCATATTGCTTTTTCCACATTATTCTGTAAACATGCATCTATAACATTTTGTGAACCATGTACATTTGTTTTTATTGCTTCAAACGGATTATATTCAATTTTTGGAACGTGTTTTAGAGCTGCCGCATGAAATACAAAATCAACATCTTCTGTTGCCATAACTAATCTAGGAAGTTCTCTAATATCACCAACAAGAAATCTTAAACGTTCATCATCAAATTGAGATTCCATTTCAATTTGTTTGAGTTCATTTCTACTGAAAATTCTAATTTGTTTAACATCAGATTCAAGTAATTTTTTAGTTAATGCATGACCTAATGACCCTGTTCCACCAGTAATAAGAATGGTTTTTCCTTTAAACATGACAAATCGATAAATTCTATTCTAAAAAACCTTCTTCATCTTTTATTCTTGCTAATTATCATATTCATTTTGAAGAGTTTTGATTTTGTTTATAACCAAGTCCTGTTCTTTTTTTGAGATATCAGGATATAATGGTAAAGACAATATTTCATCATAAATTGCAGAAGAATTCTTTAATGAAGAAAATGATTTTGCCTTCTTTTGATATAAGCTAAAATTATGAAGAGGTTTATAATGAACAGATGTTCGTATGCCCTGTTCAAGTAATTCTTTAAAAAGATGATTTCTAGTTAATCCATATGAATTTTTTATTTTAATTACATACAAATGCCATGAATGCTTTTCAGATTTTGGTGTATTGATAGGAGTTTCAATTCCGTTTATTGGTTTTAGATTATCGGTATAGTATTTTGCAGCATTATTTCTTTTTTTATTCCATTCTTGAAGTTTTTTGATTTGAGTCAGACCCATTGCAGAGCGTATTTCATCTAACCGGAAATTGTATCCATGTTGTTTTATATCGTAATCCCAAGGTAATCCAGAACTGAATCTTTGAGTATAAGTTTTTGAGATACCGTGGTTTCTACAACTAATAAGATATTTTGCAATTTTTTTAGAATTGCAAATTATCATACCACCTTCAATTGTAGTCATATTCTTTGTCGGATAAAAACTGAAACACCCAGATATACCAAAGTTTCCAACATGTTTTCGATTGTATTTTGTTCCAATTGCATGTGCACAATCTTCAACAATCACAAGATTATTTTTTCTAGCTAAATCAACTATTTTTTTCATATCACAAGATTTGCCTGCAAAATGAACGGGGATTATGGCTTTTGTTTTTGTAGTAATATTTGATTTTATAGAATCCACAGATATGTTAAGATCATTTTCATTTACATCAGCAAGTATAGGAGTTGCACCTGTTGCCATAACTGCATTTGCAGTTGCAACAAATGTTATATCAGGAACAATAACTTCATCACCCTTACCAATTCCAGATGTAAGTAGACTCAATTGTAATGCTGCAGTGGCATTAGATACACCAATAGCAAATTTTGAACCAGTAAATTTAGCAAATTCAGTTTCAAATTTTTTTAATAATGGACCGTCAGTCAATAAGCGTGAATTTAGTGCGTTTATGATAGATTTTTTATCATCAGAAGTTATCATAGGTACAACAAATGGCACATTAATTGATGAATCACCGAAAACATCAGATTTTTTATTTTTTTTCATTTGTTCTCAAACAACTCATTTTTTTTTACTTGTATAGTTTTCTCATAAACTGCAAGCATTTCATTAGACATGCTAGAGATATTTGCGTCATTTTGAACCATGGCAGAGCCTGCTTTTGCTAATTTTTCACATTTTGAAGGATTTTGTAATAAGTCAATTATTGCATTACCGAGTGATTTTGGATCTGAAGGAGGAACAAGTAAACAATTTTCATCATGCGTAATTGTGTGAGGAATACCGTGAGCTGTTGTACTAATTACAGTTTTGTTACATGCAAAAACTTCCAGAGGAGTCAATGGGGATAATTCCCATCTAGACGGTAATACTGAGAATTTACATTGAGTGTAAGCAGAGATTACATAATCACGAGGAGGTTTTTTAATAACTTGAATTATTTCAGATAGATCTAATTCTTTAATTTTTTCTTCCATTTGAGATTCATAACCAAAATCTGCACCCATGATAACAATTTTTATGTCATAGGTATTCAGAGTAGATTTTATTTGATGAATTGCATCAATTAACGTATCAACTCCTTTCACTTTATGAAATCGTCCAAGAAATAAAATGAATTCATTTTTTATTCCATATTTTTCTTTAAAATTTACAGTAGGAGAAGATAATTCACTTATGTCAATTCCATTTTTGACAATTTTTATTTTAGATTCATTACAAAAATTTTTAAAAATTTCTTTTTCATAATTATTTGCAGCAATTACAAGAGTAGCTTGGTTTACAATAAAGTTAATTACAGGATTTTGTAATTTTATTAAAAATTTTTTAAATACGGATGCATTTTTTAGATCTGGATGTGTAGTTAATCCACCCTGATCAGAAATCACTAAAGGTGTTTTTTTGATTTTAGATATGATACTAGCTGCAAAAGCTTGGAAACCTCTGAGTCCTACCGCATGTATGATGTCAAAATCATCGTTTAGCATTTGTTTAAAAATTCCTGGATTAACAAAAAACAAAAAAGTGGACATCCATACATGGGAACGTTTGATGGTAAATTTTCCTATTTTTTCTTCGCGAGGTAAATTCCTATTGAAAGTATTTGTATTATTTCCAAAATCAAGATCAGACGTATAGATTGTAATAGAATGACCATCATTAGACAATTTTTTTGCAATATGAACACAAAGGAACATTATCCCTCCAAATTGGGTTGCAGGAAGGGATGCAGGACATGTAAGTGCTATCTTCATATTTTTACATATTTTGTTTGTCTACTCTAGATAAAATACTTGATACTGATTCATTATTGAGTATTATATGTATAGAAAACATGAACGAATATATGAAAAATTTAGGATCGTGGACAAATGGGTAAATTTTTTACCAATTTTGAGATTTTAATAAAATCAATTTTGAAGCCTAAACAAATGAGAGATCTTATTGAAGAAAGAGAACAAGCAAAAGATGATGAAAATAGACGAGAACATTCATACAAATATAATTTTGATTCTATAGATGAATTTCTTTTGAAGAAATTTTTAGATGTCAAAATAGAGCAATATGATGAAGAAATAACACAATTAGATGAATATGTTGATTCATTCTTCAAAAAATTAGAAAATAAGAAATATCCATCTCCCGAAAAACCATACCCTCTTGATTATTCAATAAATGCGGATTCAAGACGATTTTTGTATATTTTGTGTCGAATTTTAAAACCGAAAAACATTGTCGAAACCGGAGTTGCGTATGGGTTGAGTAGTATGTATATTTTAAAAGCATTACAAAAGAATCAAGTGGGAACACTTCATTCTATAGATTCAGTTTTTAGACCATGGCAGAGAAAAGAGATGATTGGTGCAATTATTCCAGATGATCTAAAGAGTCGATGGAATTTTGTTTTTGGAAAATCAAATGAAAAATTGGAACAGATTTATGAAAAAACTGAAAATGTAGATATTTTCATTCATGATAGTTTACACACATACAAAAATATGATTTTTGAATTTGAATTTGCAGAAAAAAATATGAGAAAAAATGGAATAATACTTTCAGATGATGTTTTAGATAATGATGCATTTTATGATTTTACAAATAAAAAAGAATTAGAAAATTATTTAATTAAAGTTAAAGGTAATTTAGGATTAGGCGTGATAATTAATCACTAGTTCTAATTGCATACAAGAAACCAATATCATTAAATAATTTTTTTGTTTCAATTTTATAGTTATGAGATTCTAAAATTTCCATTAATTCAGATAATAATTCAGGATGAGTATCAGCCATATGATATTCAATTATCATTTTCCTAATTTTCTTAAAATATTCTTTTGGAAGATTTTTTATAATTTCATATTCGGAACCCTCACAATCTAATTTTAGAAAATCACAGTGCATAATATCATTATCATCAAAAATTTGCTTTAAAGAAATTGAGTTCACAGTAATACTTTGTGATGATTCAGAGAACATACTATGACCAGCATCATCTTCATTTAGATATAATTTTCGTGATGAATTTGAATTTGATACTGCAAGATTGAAAGTTTTCAGATTTGATAAATTATTTAGAGATACATTTTCAGATAATAATTGAAAGTTTTCTTTTACAGGTTCAAATGTAAATATTTTACCAGACTTACAAAACTGAGAGGCATAGAGACTAAAGAGTCCAATATGACCACCAACATCTATTACAACATCATCCATATTTATTTCAAAATTTTTCCTTTTGTATTCACCAATTAACCAAACATGTGTAAGAGCCATCAAATCTGTAGAATTAGTTCTCAGTTTGATCTTTATACCAGATTTGGTTTCTAGCATTGAAAATTTTTTAGATGTTAATTTGTAATAGATTGTTGGGTATTCATACCAATTTTTAAAGATTCTACGCGAATTAAGGAATATTTTCAATTTAGAGAAAAAAGTACACATTATATGAAAAGAGTATATGCTCTGAAATATATTTTCGTAGGAATGTGTGAATGAACTTTTAACTTACTGAATTTTCAAAAGTTTATTGAAATTACTAATAACAGGCGGATTAGGATTTATCGGTAGTCACCTTGTTGAAAAACTATCAAATAAAAATAATGAAATCATAATCTTAACAAAAACGCTTTCAAAAAGATCAAATCTGCAGAATTTAACTAAAAATATCAAAATTAAAAAAATTAATTTAACTGATTTTCAAAAAGTTGGTAGAATAATAGAGAATTTTAAACCAGACGTTATAATTCATTTAGCGGGAAATACATCACATTCAAAATCATTTGAAAAGCCATTACAAGATGTGGATTCTAACATAAAGACTACATTGTTTATGTTAGAGAAAATTAGACAGATTGGATTATCTTGTAAATTTTTGCTGGGCAGTACATTCATTGTTATTGGAAGACCAAAAAAACTTCCTGTAAATGAAAATACTCCATGCAATCCAACCACAATATATGGAACAAACAGATTAGCAAGCGAACATCTCTGTAAAATCTATCATGATGTTTATGGAATAAATACAAATATTTTTAGAATTACTAATTCATATGGTCCTCGGGAACAAATTAAACCAAATAAAAATGCCGTAAATTTTTTAATTAATCAGGCATCAAGAAAAAAGAAGATCAATATTTACAACAAAGGTGAATTCTTTAGAGATTTAATTTTTGTTGATGATGTAATTAGTGGCATAATTACAATTCTGAGAAAAGGTAAACCTGGAGAATTGTATTGGATTTCGTCAGCTAAAAAAATGTGGTTTAAGAAATTTGCAGGAATATTACAAAAGACTACTGATTGTGAAATATCGTTTCCGCCAACTCCAGGCTATACAAAAAAAGTAGATGTTGGAAATTTTGTAGTAAGTAATTCAAAATTAAAAAAACTGGGCTGGGAACCAAAAGTTAGTATTAATCGCGGAATTGAAAAAACAATAGATTATTTCAACTCTCAATAGAAAAATTTTTTTTCTCTGATAAATGAGATGAAAAAGAAGTAAAATCAAATGTTTTTAATAACTCATCCATCTTCTCATATGCCTTTTCTATATTATGATAAGTGATGAAATTATCTTTCTTTGATAGTTTTATTTTAGGCATGAATTCCGGTGTAAGCTCCCAGGAATGAATATAGAATGTTGCAGGAATTTCTTTTTTTTCATAATCCCTAATTGCATTTTTAATTACTTTCATTGGCAGTGTTCTTAAATAAAATCCACCTCCAGCAGGTATTTTTTTACCTAGAAATCTTGTTACCAATAAAGGATATTCAATCAAGATTCCATTTTCATCTGAATTTTCAATAGACTTACTAGAAATTCTGTATGGACTTGCTTGTGCATTAGGATGGCCATACATTGAGCTTTTTGCAGGGACTATACTACTATCATAGATATAATTATTTTCAACCAAAGAATCTATTGCCCAAGATGTTGAAGAATCTAGTGAAAAAGTTGGCGCTCTAAATCCTTTTGATTTGTTGTTTGTTAATTTTGAAAACTGTTTCAACTCATTGGAAAATTCATCCTTCGAATTGAAATCATGTAAACGTAAGTGATGCATTGTATGGAATCCAATTTCGTGATCATTTTCCAAAATTTTATCTAATATTTCAGGCTGGAATTCTAATAGTTCTCCAACAACAAAAAAAGTTGCATTTGTTTCATTTTTCCTTAAAAGTTCTAAAATCTTGTCCAACCCATTTACTACTTTTGGTTGAAGTTTTTCATCTTTAAGATATTTCTTTATTAATTCTGGATGAAACCAATCCTCAAAATCAATTCCCAGTAAGTTTTTGTTCATTCTAATGATCTATTTTTTTTATAATTCTAGCAGGATTTCCAACAACAACACAATAATCAGGAATATCTTGCGTCACAACACTACCAGATGAAATTATTGAATTTTCGCCAATAGTAACACCTAAAGTTATAATGGCACCAGGATTGATTACTGCACCTGATTTGATATGTATTTCTCCAGTTTTTCTTGGATAATCTCCTTGTTTTAAAAACAGATTTGCTGTCGGATTATTGTGTGCAAACAACATAGAATAAGAACCTAAAGTCACATTATCTCCAATAGTAATTAATTCTGGATACATCAAATCGATTAATGCATAAGGATTGAAGTGACAATGCTCTCCAATTTTTACACCCCTTAATCTTTGCATGTATATGGCAAATCCGGAATGTGTTGAATGAAATGCTAAACTGTGGTGTAACCACGACCTCAGATAATTTATTCTGAGTCTTAGTCTTCCGCTTGAACCAGAATATCCATGATATTTCATCAATTCTTGTTCATTAATTTTGAAACTATCTTTAGATAATTCCTCGAAATTACTCACACGGGAGAGAATTTCTTAATCTATCTAAATATTTCTAACAAAATGAATGAGTAACTTTGTGTGATAAATTCTAAATTCAAGAGGATTATTGTTCATATAACATGAAAAATGAGGAAAATTTAGCCTATTTTTTGAATGAGGCAAAAACTATCAAACCTAGAGAATTAGGAAAGAAATTACGTGTTGCATTTTTAGCTAGTTCAACCATTAATGGTTTTGAAGAAACAATGCGTGTAAAATGTTATCAGAAGGGAATTGACTGTATAACATATGTTGGAGATTACAACCAATATAATCAAGAGATCTTAAATCAAGATTCAGGACTATACCAGTTTAAACCCGACATAACATTTTTGATTTTAGATACACGACATATTCTAGGAGAACACTTTTTTTCATGGTATTCAGTTCCACATTCTGACAGAAAAGAGATTATAGATACCAAACATAAAGAAATTCAAAATATTTGTAGAACATTTCAAGAGAATTTTGATTCAAAGTTAGTAGTAACTAGTTTACAAATTCCAAATTATTCACCATATGGAATTTTTGAAGGAGGAGATTATGGTCTTAAAGATATCATTTACAAAATAAATCATAAATTATTAAATGAATTTCGAGAACATAATTCACCAAAAGTTTTCATTTATGATTTTAATGAATTTGTAAATAGATTTGGAGAAAATAATATTTTTAATTACAAGCAATTTTTTTCAGGTGATATTAAAATTTCAATAGAGTATATACCAAAATTTGTTAATGAGCTAATGGGATATGTATATGCAATTTCAGGAATTACAAAAAAATGCATTGTACTAGATCTTGACAATACATTATGGGGCGGAGTGATTGGTGAAGATGGATTTGATAATATCAAATTAGGCGATAATCCCGTAGGTCGTTCATTTGTTGAATTTCAAAAAAGATTACTTGCACTAAATAAGAGAGGAATAATTTTAGCAATAAACAGTAAAAATAATTTTGACGATGCTATAGAAGTAATTCAAAAACATGCAAATATGATCTTAAAAGAAGAGAATTTTGCATGTGTGAAAATTAATTGGGATGACAAAGTTGTAAATCTTCAGAAAATTGCTGAAGAATTAAACATTGGATTAGACAGTATGGTGTTTTTTGATGACGATCCAATTAATCAAGAATATGTAAGAGAATCATTACAAGGAGTTTTGGTTGTTGATTTACCAAAGGATTCATCACAATATCCTCAAATTATAACAGAGATGAAAGAATTTGATGTTTTGAAGATAACTGAAGAAGATACTAAGAGAAGTGATATGTATTTGGGTCAGAAGAAAAGAAAAGAATTTGAGAATAAAGTTGGAGATTTTAATGAGTTTTTGAAACAGATGAATATTGAAGTAAATGTACAGAAAGCTAATAGTTTTTCAATTCCAAGAATTTCCCAATTAACATTAAAAACAAATCAGTTCAATCTAACGACCAGACGTTATCAAGAAGAGGAAGTTTCAAAATTTTCATCATCTGAAGATAAAATTGTCGAATGTGTTAAAGTAAGTGATAAATTTGGAGACAATGGAATAACTGGAACGTATATCATTGAAAAAAAAGATGATGATGAATGGATTATAGATACATTTCTTCTTAGTTGTAGAATAATGGGAAGAGGGGTAGAAGAGATAATGATGAATCAAATAATTGAAAAAGCAAAATCATCAGGTATAAAGAAAATTAAAGGAGAGTTTATTCCAACTGCAAAAAATAAACCTGCTGAAAATTTTTATGAAAAATTAGGTTTTAAGAAGGAAAATAAGTTTTGGATTTTTAATACAGATAATACAATAAAAAAACCAGAACATATCAAGGTGATTAAAAATGAGTGAAAAATTATACCAGATAATATCTAAAGTGTTTAATGTAGATAATAATAAAATTGATGATGAAACTAGTCCTGAAAATTTAGAAGAGTGGGATTCTTTTAATTTCTATGTGTTATTAGATGAAATTGAAAATGGATTTAAGGTAAAATTTGATCTTGATGAAACATTAGATGTTAAAAAAATTGGAGATTTTAAAAAAATACTAGAAAAACATGGAGTCAAATTATAAAAATGAAATTACATCATATTGGAATTGTTGTTAAAAACATTGAAGAGTCATTTGGAGAAATGACAAAGTTCTTACAATTTAATAAAACAACAATTCCTATAAAAGTAGAATCACAAAAAGTAAATGTTTGTTTTTTAAAAACATCTGATGTATATTTAGAGCTAATAGAACCAATAGAGAATGATTCTCCCGTGAAAAAATTTTCTGAGATTGGAGGTGGTTTTCATCATTTATGTTTTGAAGTTGATGATGTAAAAAAACAAATTGAAAGAATGAAAAAAAATGGTGCACGTATAATTGTTGAACCAACAAGAGGTTTCGAGGGAAGAACAATTGCGTTTGTACTATTAAATATGAAAAATACTAATTGCAATTTAATAGAACTAGCAGGAAAAAATAATGAAATCTAGGAAAGAACAAGAATTAGGAATAGACCTTGTAAGAATAGAAAGATTCAGAGAGAGAAAATTTACTCAAAACAAAGGTTTCTATAAGAAAATATTTACTAATTCAGAGATAGCATATTGTAAAAAATTTAATGATCCATATCCTCATTTTGCAGGAAAATTTGCATTAAAAGAAGCAGTACAAAAATCGATTAATGAAAATATGGTCTTTAATAATATTGAAACATTTTATAAAAATTCAAAACCAAGAATAAGATTAAAAAATTCCAAAGAGAAATATGATTTCATTATGTCAATTTCTCACGAAAGCGAATATGCAATTGCGATTGTATTATCAAAAAAAGAAAATTAAAGTACTAGTCTACATAGTTTTGATAAAAATCTAAGAATTGGATTAAAAGGAACTTTATTTTTTAGATTTGTTCCCTTTGGCAAGATTACTTCATTTTTAAAATTTAATATAATTTTTTTATCATTAATTGTTCGTTTGTTTTGAATTTCCCTATAACGAGAATTAATTTTTCTAAAATTTTTCAATATGTTTAAAGAAGCTTTAATTTTTTCAGATAATAATCCGTTTTTGAGATAAAAAATACTAACAGCAATATCAACAATTATCAATGAAGGAAGGAATTTCAAAATTGTCTTTCTAGAATAATGTGTGAAAATACAATACAATCTATTTCTCTCTAATAGAAAAAATTTGAAATTACTCCATTTGAAACTGAATCCTTCAGAGGGATGGAATACTATAGAATTTGGGACATAATACGAGTGAATTCCCTGCATTTTAGCTCGCCAGCAAAGATCTAGATCATCATGATAAGCAAAAAGGAATGAGTCGAGTAGATCTAAGTTATCTAGAATCTTTTTTGATGTAAAAAGACATGTTCCAGATGCATAGTCAACTATCTCTATTTCATGGAAATGGTTTTGATCTTTTTCACCTTTACTTCTTGAATACCCAAAACCAAAGATTTGAATCATATTCCCAGTACTTTGAATTATAGATTTATCATCAATTGTTAGAAATTTTGGTTGGTATATTCCATCACCAAATTTTTCATATCCTACAAGTAATTCATTAATCCAATTTGGATCTACAATTGTGTCAGGATTAAGTATAATTATAAACTCACCATTAGAAGCTCTAATCCCAACATTATTTCCTTCACAATAACCAAGATTTTTTTTGTTTTCTATTAGATTGATTGATTGAAATTTTTGTTTACATTCAAGATGGCTGTTATCATTTGAATTATTATCAACAAGAATTATTTCATATTTCTTATAATTACTTTGGAATATAGAATCAATACATTCTTTAAGTAATTTACCAGCATTATAATTTAGTATAATTATACTTACAAGAGGATTTTTGAAGTTTTGCTCCAATTTGATAAATCCTGAGTGAGGTCTAATATATTGAAGACGTATAAAACATACTAGCAATAATGTTAAATTATTAATTATTTACATTACGTTGTATTAAGTTGGTAACATATGGTAAATAAAACACGGAAGATTGTTTATACTTCAAAAAATATTGGCAGTATTTTGAGCAAATTTGCTACTAATTTTCAATTCAAACTTCTATCTTTTTACAAAGACAAAGATATTGTTGATTTAATAAAAAGTATCAAAAAAGAGGTAGATTTTGCATTTTATCCTTATGAAGCTTTTATGATTTATTCAGTTGCCAGATCTCAAGCAGATATGGAAGGGGATTTAGCAGAAGTTGGAGTTTATCAAGGAGGTTCTGCAAAATTAATTTGTGAAGTAAAACGAGATAAAGATTTGTATCTATTTGATACTTTCACAGGACTTCCTGAAGTATCAGAAGATGATACGCATTTTGGTGAAAAACATTGGTATGAAAATGAATTTAGCAATACTAGTGAAGAAGCCATTAAAAAATTATTGAGTAGATATCAAAATGTTCACATCATGAAAGGAATTTTTCCAGAATCAGGTAAATCTATCATTGAAAAAAAATTTTGTTTTGTACATTTGGATGTAGATTTGTATAAAAGTACTATTGAATCATTGCGATTTTTCTTTCCAAGAATGGTAAAGGGGGGAATAATTTTGATACATGACTTTCACTCGGATGGTATTCAAAAAGCGTTTAAGGAATTTAAAAATGAAAACGAAATGAGGTTGATTGAATTAACTGGTTCACAAGCCATGGTAATAAAAGATTAATCAAAGGTAGATCTTTGTTCCTTCTCCAAGTAAAAAGATCTTTTCATCATTGATTTTATCAGATTGAATAATTTTTGAATTAGTTGATATAATGCTATTACGAATTTTTACATTACAATCAATTTCACAATTTCCCATAATAATTGAATTTTCTATATCACCTTGATTAATTATAGAATTATTTCCTATACTTGTATTAGGTCCAATAATGACTCCTGAATTAATTTTACAATTTTCACCTATAATTACAGGACCTTTGATTGTAACATTTTTGTCTATTATTGAATTTTTTCCAGTTAAAACTTTACCAAAAATTTTTGTATTTTCAGATTTTTCACCAAGGAAATATTCAGGAATATTTTTAATTATTTCACCGTTTGCATGAATAATATCTTGCGGAGTACCAGTATCTTTCCAGTAATCAGTAATAATCTCAAAACTAAGATTATTATTTTGATTTAAGAGAATGTCTAACGCATCAGTAATTTCAAGTTCATTTCGCCAAGATGGTTCAAGATTTTCTATAATAGAGAATATTTTTGGTGTTAAAAGATAGATTCCGGTTACTGCAAGATTTGATAATGGTTTCTTTGGTTTTTCAGTAATTTTGATAATTTTTTTATTTTCAACTTGTGCAATTCCGAAACTTGAAGGATTATCTACCTCACAAAGTAGTAATGTTGCATCAAAATTTGATTTTTTAAAATTTTCTACATAGTCATATATTGAACGTTGGATAATATTATCACCAAGAAAAACAAGGAATTTTTCATTGTTAATGAAATCTTTACACAAATTAATCGCGTGTGCAATTCCTTTTGGTTCATCTTGTTCAACGTATGTGATTTTTATTCCAAATTTTTCTCCAGTTCCATAGTATTCCTTAACTTTGTTTGCTCCTAAACCGCCAATAATTATGGCAATTTCAGTGATTCCAGTTTCTCGTATAGATTCGATACAATATTCCGACATGGGTTTATTGGCTATAGGTAAAAGTTGTTTTGGCCCTGTATGAGTTAAAGGTCTCAATCTAGTACCATGACCCCCATGAAGAATTATTCCTTTCATTTTCTATTTTTCCTCATATGTGAATTAATTAGAATTTTTCCATGGTGTGGATTCCAGAGCTTTTGTTATATCATTTAGAATTTCAGGATTTGTCAAATACCATTGAATTGTTTTTTCTAAACCAGTTTCGAAGTTAGACTTTACATTCCAATTGAGATCTTTCATAGTTTTACTAGAATTCATACTATATCTAAGATCATGGCCAGGCCGATCCTCAACAAATTCTATCAGATCTTCAGATTTATTCATTAATTCAAGAATTTTTTTTATGACAGTTAGATTATCTATTTCGTTATCAGCAGAGATATTGTAAGATTCGCCTGATTTTCCCTTCTGAAGAGCTAGATGAACTGCATCACAATGATCATCAACGAATATCCAATCTCGTATATTCAGGCCATTTCCATAAACTGGAATTTTTTTGTTATGGTACGCTAATGCGATAGTTTTTGGGATAAGTTTTTCAAGAAATTGTCTTGGTCCATAATTATTTGTACAACGAGTTATAATAACATCAGAATCGTATGTGATAGAATATGAATTGATTATAAGTTCAGCTGCAGCTTTTGTAGCAGCATATGGACTTGATGGATTAAATTTTGAATCTTCAGTTGCAGTTCCAGTAGATAAACTTCCAAATACTTCATCAGTAGATATTTGGATCATTCGTTTATTTTCTTTGGTAATTAGATCTAGAAGAGTAAATGCACCACGGATATTTGAAACAAGAAAAGGATTCGCATCGCTTATACTTCGATCAACAAATGACTCTGCAGCGAAATTAATTACTGCGTCACACTTTCTAATTTGCTCTTCCATAAATTTTTTATTTGTTATGTTGCCTTTGATGAATTCATATTTTTTTGAATTTTTTATTTCAGAGAGATTTCTATGATCTGCACCATACAATTCAGCATCAATATTTAATATTTCATATTCAGTGTCTTCCTTTAATAATTTCAGAATAAAATTACTTCCAATAAATCCTAGGCCTCCAGTAACAAGTAATTTCATAGTTGACTGAATTATTCAATATTAATAAAACATTAGATGAAATTGTGTTAGTAGCAAGTAATACAAACTTTTATTGCAAAATAATCTTGTCTGAGTATGTTGAATAGAGATGAAGTTGCAATAGATTTAGAGGTTCATCAAACTAAAGCTATTACAGATCAACACGTGAATGGTGAATTAACGGTTGTATGGAGAGATTGGGACAAAATTATTAAGAATGAGCCTAAGATGATTTATGTTAGTTCTGTAGATCCTGGCGAAAAGAAAGGTCCACATCTTCATACAAAAAGAGATAGCCATTTTGTATGTATTCACGGAAAAGTTGTGTTTATTTTAAAAGATAAAAATGGCGAATATGTAGAAATTGAATCTAGTGATGAAAAACCAGTGATGGTGTTTGTTCCAAAAAATATCGCTTCGGCTCACGTAAATACCTCAAACAGCATTTCAAAAGTTCTTGCACTTGCGGACATTGCGTGGAGACCTAATGACAATGAGATGGAAAATGTCTCATTTGATGATTATGATTGGTCAAAATGGGAACAATGATAAAATAATTCATAGTGATATATTAATACATAAATTTTTTGATTAAATAATTATTGAGTGAATTAGAGATTTCAAAAGAAATTTCAAACAGATTTTTAGTTTTAGGTATAAGTGGGATCATTACAATAGGATTTTTTATTAGATTTCTTTACTTCCCATACGATGTACCAATTTCACTAGATGCATCATATTATTTTTCATATGCATATGAAATAGCAAAAGAAGGTAGATTTCCTGAAAATTTTATTTTAGCTAATAATGGATGGCCAACATTTTTGTCATTATTTTTTAAAACATTAGGAACAAATGAATTTCAAACATTTGTAGATCTTCAAAGAACTCTTTCAATAGTAATTTCAGTAGCAACTATTATTCCAATGTATTTTTTATGTAGGAATTTTTTTTCAAAAATCATTTCAGTAATTGGTGGAGCACTACTTATTCTTGAACCAAGAATTATTTCAAACTCAATATTAGGAATTACAGAGCCATTATTTAATTTCTTAATAATAACTTCATTAGTTTTATTTTTTACTAAAACAAAATTATTTTATGTTTCATTCATTATTTTAGCACTTGCTGTGATTATTAGATATGAGGCATTAGTAATAATAATTCCATTTTCAATTATGTTTTTTATAAGATCTAAAAAAGATGATAAAAAAATTTTTAGATATATTTTATGCTTAGGAATTTTTATTTTAGTACTTTGTCCAATGGCAATGATAAGAATTGATACAATGGGTTCAGATGGAATTGTTAGTCATGTATATGGCGGAATAAATGCGGTATCTAAATATGCAATTCAAGGAACTCCATTAGATTCTCCAGATGTTGATGATTTTCCAGGAGAACAAAATACATTCAGATTACATAATTTTTTAAGTGTAGGATTTTCTAGTATGTTTTTCAGTTTAGGATTAATTCAGATTCCAATATTCATTTTATTTTTTCCATTAGGGATACTATTGGTAATAAAAAAGGATAAACTAAAAAAT
>Ga0209992_10001221_pt1 | contig 28498 bp, 26 predicted proteins | sample 2SBtaG_2_FD_182564 | JGI IMG/M metagenome (GOLD analysis project Ga0209992, IMG submission 182564) | Deep subsurface microbial communities from Kolumbo volcano to uncover new lineages of life (NeLLi) - 2SBTROV12_ACTIVE470 metaG (SPAdes)... | ecosystem: Environmental > Aquatic > Marine >... | reverse complement strand
GCGTGCAGGCGTACCTCGATCAGCTTCAGGCCGAGTGGCGGGACCAGCTCGAGTCGTTCAAGCGTCATGTGGAGGACAGGGAACAGTGAGCGATATGAACGTCGAGATCGAGGTCTCGGCCGACCCGGCAACGGCCTTCAAGATCTTCACCGAGGAGTACGACCAGTGGTGGGGCAACGGGCCCATCGACGCCCACGAGTCGTGGCGACTCGTCGAGCGTCGGATCGAACCCGGTGTCGGAGGCCGAGTGGTCGAGGACAATGGCGACGAGGTGCTCGTGCTCGGCACCATCACAGTCTGGGAACCGGGCGCCCGCCTCGCGTGGACGACCGGCAACGACGTCACCATCGACGTGAGCTTCACGGCAGTGTCCGATGGAGCCCGGGTCACCGTGACCGGCGTCGTACCGGACGGCGTCGACGGCGCGGCGCAGCTGTCCATGCTGCGCATGGCTCCGCAGTGGTTCCCCCGGCACCTCGAGCGTCGCGAAGCCGATGGACGCCTGGCCACGCCCGGACGCTTCGGGCTTGCTTTGAGCTCAGCAACGCCGGCGGCGACTGCACGTTGGCTGGCCGAGGTCTTTCAGCTCGAGTGCACAGGCGACATCCCGCAGGACGAGGGCGACCCCGAATTCACGTGGATCGAGTTCCGGATCGGCAACGCAATGCTCGTGCTCTGGGGCGGCGAGGGTTCGGTCGGAACCGACACGCCGCTGGTCTACGTCGATGATCTCGACGCGCACCTGCAACACGCGAAGGCTGCCGGGGCCACGGTGGTCTCGCCGATCACCGAGCACGGCTTCCGCTCGTACACGGGACAGGATTGCGAAGGCCGCCACTGGCAGTTCATGCAGGCCGGACCCCGAATCGGAAACTAACTGGCCTGCCGACCGGTCCCGACCAGCGCGGGTCAGCGTTCGGCGATGGGCGCGATGGTCTCGGCGAGCTCTTCGACGGCGTCGCGGATCTTGGTGGGGTTCGACGTCGGAGGGGCCACGACCAGGCGGTCGACTCCGATGTCCTCGAGCTCTTTCACCCGGTCGAGCGACTCGCGTCGCCACGACCAGACCATGGTGGTGTTCTCGATCGCATCACCGTCGCGGCCCTGTGCCTCGGCCTCCGAACGCACGACCTCGAACAGGTGTGCCAGCTCCTCATCGGTTCCTCTGGCGGGGAAGAAGCCGGTGCCGTAGCGACCCGCGCGCCGAGCTGCGGCGTCGCTGTGGCCACCGACGACGATAGGGAGTGACCCTCCATCGGGCTGAGGGCGCGAGATCGCTCCACCGAAGTTCACGAACTCGCCGTCGTACGCGGCGTGTTCTTGGCTCCAGAGCGCCTGCATCGCGCCGCAGTACTCGTCGGTGCGTCGACCTCGTTGGGGCCACGACACTCCCAGCGCGTCGAACTCCTCCTGCAGCCACCCCACGCCGATACCGAGCTCGAAGCGGTTGTTGGACAGCTTGGCGAGCGTCGCGCACTCCTTGGCCAACACGACGGGGTTGCGCTGGGGGACGATGAGGATGCCGGTCGCCAGGCGTACTTCCTTGGTGAGGGCGGCTGCGTAGGTTAGCCACAGGAGGGGATCGGGCAGGTCGGGATCCTCGCCACCGGGGATCTTGCCGCTCTCGTGGTAGGGGTACTGCGACTGGTAGCCGTGCGGGATGACCACATGCTCGACGGCCCAGATCGACTCGATGCCGCACTCGTCAGCTGCGGTGGCCAGCGCGGCCGCGCCCTCACTGGTCGCGTAGTGGCCGGCGTTGGCAAACATGATTCCGAACTTCATGGCCAGACCCTATGGCGCCGGTAGGACTCCCCGCAGCGGAGCGCTCGCCGTTCGAGCGTCGTTGGCCTGCGACGTGCGACGATTGGCGGGCGACGGCTGAGATCGCTCCTCGGTCGGGTGAGAGGGAGAGTCCATTGGATCCCGAGGACCTGCTCGGTGCCTTTCCGAGGGTGCGTATCGATGTAGACAACGCGGCGTTTCACGGGGCCCTGCTCCAGAACAGGGTGGTGGTGAATCGATGTGAGGACTGTGGCCATTGGCACCAGCCGCCGCGACCGCTGTGCCCGCAGTGTTGGTCCTGGAACGTCACACCCGCGGAGGTCTCGGGAGGTGGGACCGTGGCCCTGGTGACGGTTCTGCGCCAGGGGCCACGTCGACCGGGCGTTGACTACACGGATGGATACGCGGTCGTCGCCGTGGACCTGGACGAGCAAGACGGTCTGCGTCTCGCGGGCGGGGTCGTGGGCACGCCAGCCTCCGACGTCGCCATCGGCGATCGCGTCCAGGTGGTGATCCGGAGGGACGAGGGCTCTGCGCCCCGTGTGGGTTTCGAGGTTGTGCGATGACCGGCCCGCGCCGAAGTCCGGCGCGCGATCAGGTGGCCATCGTCGGCGTCGGCCGGTCGCCGTATTCGCGGTCGCGGACCGATGTGTCTCAGGGAGGGCTGGTGGCCGAGGCGACGGTCGCCGCGCTGCGCGACGCGGGGCTCGGCGCCGAGGACATCGACGGGATCTGCGGATCAGGGGTCGCGGCGCAGTGGGTGCAGGCCGCCCTGGGTATTCCGGCCGTGTCGTGGTTCGCCAACCCCGCAATGGTCATCGGTAACCAGATCGTGGCCGCGGTCGCCGCCGTGCATTCGGGGATGTGCGACACGGCCCTCGTGTACCACCACGGCTACCGCATGCCCTGGTCGTCGAGGTCGGCTGCGTCGGATCCGATGCGAAGGACCGCCGGTCTGGGTCTGGCCGGCGCCAGCAGTGGCTGGGGGACCGGGCACGTCGACGCCGGCCCCGATTCACTCGCGCTCGCCCCCGCCTATGCGGCATGGGCCGGCTACTACCTCCACACCTACGGCTACACACGCGAAGCGCTTGGGCGGGTGGCGCTCAACTCCCGCACAAACGCTGCGTCGAACCCCGATGCCGTGTACCGCGACCCGCTCTCGATGGCGGACTATCTCGAGGGTCGCATGGTGCGTGACCCGCTCACGGTCTACGACATGGACGTGCCGGTGGACGGGGCCGACGCGTTCGTCATCACGAGCGTCGAGCGAGCTCGCGACCTGCCACATCCGCCGGTTCTCGTGCACGCCGCGACTCTGGGTCACACCGACTACGGCTCGGAGGAGCAGTTGCGCGACCTCGACCACGCCGGGCAGGTGGTGGCAGCCGAGCGCCTGTGGGCCAAGTCCGAGCTCACGTTGCCCGATGTCGATGTCTTCTTCCCGTACGAGGGTTTCTCGAACATCGCGCTGACCTGGTTCGAGAACGTCGGCTACTGCGACCGCGGCGAAGGTGGTCGGTTCGTCGAGCAGCACTGGATCGATGACGAGCAGCGGATCCTCGTCGACGGACGCATCCCGGTGAACCCTCACGGCGGCAGCCTGTCCGAGGGAGGGACCCAGGGCGCCGGTCATCTGCGCGAGGCGTGCCTCCAGCTACGTGGCGCGGCGGGGACCCGCCAGGTCGACGGTGTGCAAGTCGCCCTGGTCACCCCCGGCGGCTACTACTTCAATGCCCAGGCGATCCTGTTGCGGTCCGACGACTGACGCGCCGTCACGACGGTGGGCGACAGAAGCAGGTCACCGGCGAATCGCCGGATCTGTCGACAGCCAGGCCGCCCCAGGCGGTCTCGGTGTCGAAATTTGCGCCATTGTGCTCGCGGAACGGACAGACCCTCCACACGGGAGCCGGCATCGGCTTCTGTGGTCGAAAGGGTTCGCTGAGCGGGCACTATCGACCAAGTTTCGGCTCTTCGCACGCCACCCGCGGTCATGGCCGGTTCTCGCGCACCTTGAGACTTGCATCCGTTGGGTGGCGGTGCGTGTGGAACTGGTTAGCTCGGACCCGCACCGGTGGGCTCGTTGAGGTGGTAGTGGTAGCCCTGCCACTGCAGCCGGTTGGTTGGATGCGTGTGTTCGCAGAGGAGGCCCTGGTCGACTCCGGTCCGGCACCATTGCACGATGATGCGTGGTGGGCGTGGTCCGCCTGGTGGGCCGTGAGTGTTGATGTGTTGGTGGATGCGATCGACGCTCACAAGCGGGTTTTCGGGGCTCGAGAGCTCCCGGATGGCCTCGAGTACGAGCGGGAGGTACCTGCTCATGGATTGCCGCTTGTCAGGGGAGCGGGGCCTGTGAGCTGTGGTTCCCCGAGTCGTTTCATGTGCACAGAGCTACCAACGGTGGGGTCACACTTCAAAGATGGTGGTGTCCATCAACAAAGTTGATCGCCGCGATTCAGCTGGGTGACTCGGTTCGCTGAACGACCCCGGGAGCCCATGCGTCAACGGCGGCTAGAGGGATGCGCATCGGGCTGCTGGGGAGGTTTCCCAGCGTGTCAGCGCCAAGGAAGTGAACGAAGCCGCTGGATTGGTCCTCGGGAAACACAACGAGTTCGGGAAGGAAGGTTCGTTCGTCAGCGGTTGGTCGCAACATCTGGCCCATCTTCGATAGAGCCCTGGCGACGCTTGACGATGCGGGTTTCACAACTTCGGCGCAGCGTTCGGCCCACTCGCGGGTGCCGATGATCTTGCCGGTGAGCCAGCTGCCTCCGACTGCGAGGGTGATCGGGAAGCTGCTGCCCGGTGTCTGATCGACGGCTTCAGCAATTGCGCAGAGGCCACCATCGAGGGTGGCGGCTGATCGCGTGTTCATGGCCCTCCCAATGTCCCTGCGGAGTGAGCGCCCGATAGGCGCCCACTCCACATGGAGTGTGGCTCCGGCGGTGGGTGTCGCCGGGGAGACCCACGTGGTTTGGCAGCCTCAGTGGGTCTCAAGTGATCTATCGACGGCAACAGCGATCACGTTAGGGATCCATCCCAAGTTTGGGGATGGACCCCATCAACGAAGTCACCCCTCAGCGCGGCGTCCCGAGGCGGGGTGCCATCACGCGTCGAAGGGTGGGTTGAGCATGAAATGGCGCCCGAAGTCACTTCCAGAAGCACCGGCCGACACCTCGATAACAAAGCCTGCGTCGACAGCATCGCGGCACCCCAGTAGCACCTCTCGAAGTGTCCAATCAGCTGCATCTTCCCAGTACTGAGCGCTCACCGAGCGCAGCTCCGACACGGAAATGCTGGCCCCGGGCTGACCCCTGAGCATCAGCCGGGCAGTGGCGACCAACTTCACATGATTCGCCAACTGCGCCCCTCCGCTCCAGCCGGCCGCGCACATTGGAAGATATCACCGAGACAGCTGAGTGATCTTCATGTTTGGGGACCAACCCCAACAATTGCCAGGTTCGCCGCGCTCGGGCGCCCCATAACCGCGGCGTTAGAGTCGGCGACAGGATTCACCTCGGCGCAGGGGAGCGATCGAGATGCCAAAGGAACCTCAGGACTCAGACGTCACCGTGTCGCGCAGGACGCGCAAACGACAAGCGGTACACGAAGCACTCCTTCTGGCTCTCTTCGAGCTCATCAGCGAACGTGGCGTCAACGCGGTCGTCGTCGGCGATATCACCGAGCGGGCCGACGTGGCGCCCAACACCTTCTACAACCATTTCGAATCTCGAGACGCAGCCATCGAGGAACTCGTCGACGACATGCTCGACGCCCACCACGCTGCACTCACCGAGCTCGACGCGACCGCGGTCGATTCGGCCGTCATCAAACTCTCCGCCACCGTCGACCGAGTCCTGGAAGCTGCTCGAACCACTCCGAAGTGGACGCAGTTCATGGCCAACATCTTCGAAACCCCGTTCTGGCGTCGCGGCCACTTCGCAGAACAGGTGGAGGCAGTCCTCAAGCTCGGCCAACAACAAGGAACATTCACCGACGACGGACGAACCAGCGCCCGCGCAGCCCTCATCGCAGCCCAAATCCGCGCTGCGATACAACTCATCGGGGACGGGCACGACCTCGACAACGACCTCGTCCTATCCGCCTGCCTTCACCATGCTGGCTCCCACGAAGTGACCCCAGGGTCCGCCAGCAGCAACTAGCACCCCAACGGAACAGAACAAGGCTCGCCGGCCCAGCCGCTCGAGATCGGCACGTTCCCCGCACCACACTTTTCTTGCATTTCTGTCCCTTTCAGGTTGTGATAGAACACATGTTCGGTAATCTGGAAGTGTGCGGAACGACGAGGTGGAGACCGGGCTGAAGCTGATCGCCGAGGGTCTCGACATGCTCGCCGACACCGACCTCACACCACACGACGCAGCCGCGGCGGCGGCTCTGATCGGCGATGTCGAGACACTGGGCTCGCGCATCGATGCGCTACGTGTCGGGGTGTGGAACGTCTGTGACCGCCGCGAACTCTTCGGCGCAGACGGGCACGGTTCGATGAAGGTGTTCGCCCGCCATGTCGCCCAGCTCTCCAACCCCGAAGCCAACAGGCGACACCGCATCCTCAAAGCGATACGGGCGCTCCCGCATGTAGGAGTGGAATGGGCGACAGGACGCCTCAACAGCTGCCGCATGAACCGGCTCGCGTCGGTGTACAAGAACCCGCGGGTCCGTACAGCGATGCGAGCCAGCGAAGAGCTGCTCTTGGACTGGGCCCAGAGCATGGACTGGGTCGACTTCGATGCCCTGCTCACGGACTGGGAACGCTTCGTCGACCAAGACGGCGCCGGGGACCGCAACGAAACCAACCACGACCGCCGAACCGCCAGCCTGCGACAGGAGTACGACCTGTCGTGGCGCATCGAGGGGCGTTACGCGTCGCTGCAGGGAGCCCAGCTCAAAGACATCTTCGAGCACTTCCTCGCAGCAGAAACAGACGCCGACTGGCAAGCCGCCCGCGCCGAACAGGGCGACGACGCGACTGTTGAACACCTGCCGCGCAGCGAACAACAACGCCGCGCCGATGCTCTGGCAGCGATCTTCACCCAAGCCGCAGCCAACCCCGCTGGCGGTGCTCCACCTCGGGTGATCACCGACATCGTGATCGACCACGACACCTTCGAACGCGAGACCAACCGCCTCGCAGGCGGCGACATCACCCGCACCCCACACGAAGCCAACGAGGCCTTCGAGAACTACCGGTGCTCCACCCTCAATGGCGACCCCGTTGACCCCACCGAGGCAGTCGCCGCAGCACTCGTTGGCCATGTCCGCCGCGCCATCATCAACTCCGCGTCGGTCACCATCGATCTGGGACGCACCCAACGCCTGTTCACCGGACCCGCAGCCATCGCCGCCAAACTCAACACCACCCACTGCTACTGGCCCGGATGCCGCACCCCGGTCCGGTTCTGTGAGATCGACCACCTCGATCCCCACTGCCGAGGCGGACCCACCGATCAAGACAACGCCGGGCCACTGTGCTCACGCCACAACCGCCACAAACACACCCACGGCTACACAGTCAACCGCGACCCCACCACCGGACACTGGACCATCCAACGACCAGACGGAACCCAACTCGAGTGAGCGATCTAGCCTCGCGGCATGGACTACGACTGGATGCTGCTGGGTGACGTCCCGGATCGGGCGGCGGAGCTGTGGGGCGATCGGCCCGCCCTCCACTTCGAGGGGCGTTCGTGGACCAATGCGGAATTCGCCGCGGAGGTCGATCGGGTGGCGAAGGCGCTGATCGCAGCCGGTGTGCAGCACGACGAACACGTCGCGGTCTGGATGACCAACCGGCCCGAATGGCTGTTCCTGATGTACGCCATCCCCAAAGTCGGCGCGTGCATCGTCCCCCTCAACACCCGCTACCGCTCCGACGACGTCGCCTACACCGCCGCCCAGTCCGAATCGGTGCTCCTGGTGTCGATCGACCAGTCCGGTCCGATCAGCTACAAGGACCTCCTCACCGAGGCCCGCGAGGAGGTCGAGGCCGCCGGCTTCCTCCGCACCATCGTGATGATGGGCGAGCAGCTCGGTGGCGAACGCCCATCGACGTCGTGGGACGACTTCGTCGAAGCGGGCGCCACGGTCACCGACGAAGCGCTCGCCGCCCGAGCCGCCGAGGTCACCCCCGACCAGCGCATGATGCTCGCCTACACCTCGGGCACGACGGGGCACCCGAAGGGCGTCGTTCACACCCACTACGTCCTGCGCAACAGCCGGGAGCGGGCGATGCTCCTCGGCCACACGCGCAACGACGTCCACATGAGCTACCTGCCGCTGTTCCACCTGTTCGGTTTCGGTGAGGTGGCGATGCAGGCGACCCTCACGGGTGGCGCGCAGGTCCTGTTCGACACGTTCGACGCCGATGCGGTGCTCGACGCGGTGGAGGAATTCGGCGGAACGACCCTGCACGGCTTCGACAGCCACTGGTCCGACCTCATCCGCGCCCAGGAAGGGCGGGCGCGCGACGTGTCGTCGCTGCGTCTCGGAACGCTCGCCGCTGGAATGGAATCGTCCACGCCGATCGCCCGCCGTGCTCAGGAGCTGTTCTGCCCGACGGTCAGCGGGTTCGGGATGAGCGAGGTGTGGGCCTTCATCTCCGTCAGCCACCCGACCGACACCGTCGAGCAGCGGACCGAAGCGTCTGGCTACCCGATGGACGACATTCACTACGAGATCCGCGACCCCGAGACCGACACGGTGCTGCCGGTCGGCACCCCGGGCGCGCTGTACGTGAAGAGCTACACCGTGACGCCCGCGTATTGGCGCAAGCCGGAGGCCACCGCCGAGGCGCTGAAGGACGGCTGGTTCGAGACCGGCGATCTCGCCCGCATGCGTCCGGACGGCCACGTCGTGTTCATGGGGCGCTACAAGGACATGCTCAAAGTGGGCGGTGAGAACGTGTCACCGGCCGAGGTCGAGGGCTATCTGCTCGAGGTCGACGGCGTGGAGGAAATCGCCGTTGTCGGCTACCCCGACCCACGGCTCGCTGAGGTTCCGGTCGCCTATGTGGTGAAGGACCCGTCGAGCGACGTCAGCGAAGAGGCGCTGATCGAACGTTGCCGCGGCAGGATCGCCAGCTTCAAGATCCCGCGCCACGTCATCTTCATCGACGCCATGCCCGCCACGCCCTCGGGAAAGATCCGCAAGGTCGAGCTGCGCGAATGGGCCCTGGAACAGCTCGGCGACCCGAACCACGGGTAGTTGCTCAACTCCGTGTGAAGTCTCCCTGGACAGGGTGGCTCAGGGGCCGCTGAAGGTGGGGCCGCCGAGGGTGTGGTCGGTGGTGAGACCCATGGCCCGCTCGGACTCGCGGTTCTTCACCTCGGCCCGGGCCACCACGTGGTGATGCACCTCGTCGGGACCATCGGCGAGACGCAGGGTGCGCTGACCGTGCCACATCTCGGCGAGGGGGAACCACTGCGACACGCCGGCAGCGCCGTGCATCTGGATCGCCTCGTTGATGATGTCGCAGCACTTCTCGGGCACCATTGCCTTGACGGCCGACACCCACACGCGGGCCTCGGCGTTGCCGAGCGTGTCCATGGCCTGGGCAGCGCGCAGGACCATGAGACGCATGGACTCCACCTCGATGCGGGCCCGGCTCACGACCTCCATGTTCTTGCCGAGGTTGATGAGCTTCTTACCGAAGCCCTCGCGGCTGAGACCACGGTCGACCATCATCTCGATGGCCTTCTCGGCACTGCCGATCGAACGCATGCAGTGGTGGATACGGCCCGGGCCGAGACGCAGCTGGCTGATCTCGAAGCCGCGACCCTCGCCGAGCAGGATGTTGTCGTAGGGCACACGCACATCGCTGAACTTGATGTGCATGTGGCCGTGGGGTGCGTCGTCGCTGCCGAACACGTGCATCGGGCCCAAGATGTCGACGCCAGGCGTGTCGATGGGCACCAGGATCTGGCTCTGCTGCTTGTAGGTGTCCGCCTCGGCGTTGGTGCGGACCATGGTGATCATGATCTTGCAGCGGGGATCGCCGGCGCCGGAGATGTAGAACTTCTCGCCGTTGATCACCCACTCGTCGCCGTCTCGCACGGCTTCGGTCTGGACCTGCTTGGCGTCCGAGCTCATGACACCCGGCTCGGTCATTGCGTAGGCAGAGCGAATCTGGCCCTGAAGGAGCGGCTCGAGCCACTGTGCCTTCTGCTCAGGCGTACCGACCCGCTCGATGACCTCCATGTTGCCCGTGTCGGGTGCCGAGCAGTTGAGGCACTCCGAGGCGAGCCGGTTCTTGCCGAGCTCGTTGGCGATGTAGGCGTAGTCGAGGTTGGACAGGCCTTCGCCGGTCTCTGCGTCGGGGAGGAAGAAGTTCCACAGCCCGAGCTCGCGTGCCTTGGCCTTTGCCCCGTCGAGGAGCTCGAGCTGCCCCTCCCCCCAGCTCCACCGGTCCGCTCGCCCCTCGCCCATGGCGTGGAACTCCTCGGTGATCGGATCGACCTCGGTCCGGATGAACTCCTTGACCGCCTCGTAGAGCGGCTCGACCTCGGTCGACATCCGCAGGTCGAAATCGTCCATGCTCGCTGACTTCAGTGCGCCGCCGACCACGGTGGCTCCCCTCTGTTTTCTCTGCTGTCTGAATTGACCGCGGCTCTGAGGCTACAGAAGCTCGCCGCTCGAGGCCGAAAACCTCTCAAGGCCCTTCGCTCTCACACCGAAGTCTGTGTCGGAGTCCCGCTCGGATTCCGACAACAACCCAATCCATTGCCCGTACGGAACCCCGGCCCTGCCGGGGTTCCGTCGCGCCCACTAGACTCGCTCACAGGAGCCGGCACCCCATGGGGCTGGACTTCGCGAAGAGAGACAGGGGGCAAGGCGATGCCCAAGCTGCGCGTCATCGGACCAGGTCGTGCCGGTACGTCTCTGGCGCGCGCTCTCGAAGGTCAGGGGTGGGAAGTCGTCGGGTTCGTCGGTCGCGACGACCCCCAGCGAGACGCTGCACAGGGGGTCGATTTTCTCGTCATCGCGACCCCCGACGACGTTGTCGAGGCAGTGGCCCAGGCGGTCGAACCCGTTTCTTCGACCGTCGTGCTCCATTTGTCCGGCAGCCTCACTTTGGAGCCGGTCTCCCATCACCCTCGTCACGGGTCGCTGCATCCCTTGGCTGCGCTTCCCGACGCCGAAACCGGCGTTGCCACGCTGCTCGACACCTGCCCCATCGCCCTCGCTGGCGACCCCGCAGTGGCCCGGATCGCCCACGCGCTCGGCGCCCGATCCTTCGAAGTTCCCGACGACGTGCGCACCCTCTATCACGCCACCGCCGTGGTCGCTGCCAACCACGTCGTCGCTTTGTGCGCGCAGGTGGAGCGACTTGCCGATGCGTGTGGCGTCGCTCCCGAAGTGTTCCTCTCGATGGCAGAAACGGCGGCGCGCAGCGTCGCGGACCGAGGCGCGGCGGCCTCTCTCACCGGGCCTGCATCGCGGGGCGATCACGCCACCATCGAGCGCCATCTCGCAGCGCTCCCACCAGGCGAAGTCGAGCTGTACCTGGCGTTGGCCAACGAAGCAGCCGCGCTGGCTGGTCAGCCACCGCTTCTGCGAGGGGACTCGGCGGCATGAAGCGGGTCGAGACGATCGCCGAAGTGCGGATGCTGCTCGACGCCGAGCGGCGAGAAGGCGCCAGCGTCGGGTTCGTTCCCACGATGGGGTACCTGCACGAGGGTCACGTCGCGCTCATGGAGGTGGCTCGTCGGGAGAACGGCGTAGTCGCTGCCTCGGTCTTCGTCAACCCGCTGCAGTTCGCCGCCAACGAGGATCTCGCGGGTTACCCCCGCGACCTCGAGCGCGACATGGCGATGAGCGAAGCGGCGGGCGTGGACTACCTCTTCACGCCGTCGGTAGCGGAGATGTACCCGCAGCCTGTCGTGACCGCAGTCAGCCTCCCGAGTCTGGCTGCGCGGTGGGAGGGCGCGTCTCGGCCGACTCACTTCGATGGCATGGCCACGGTGGTCTCCAAGCTGTTCAACATCATCGGCCCCTGTCGCAGCTACTTCGGTGAGAAGGACTACCAACAGCTGCAGATCATCAAGCGCTTCGTGGCGGATTTGTCGGCCCCGATCGAGGTGGTGGGCTGTCCGATCATCCGCGAACCAGACGGCCTCGCGATGTCCAGCCGCAACACGTATCTCTCACCCGACGAGCGCCAGGCAGCCGTCGTCCTGCGAGCAGCGCTCGACCGAGGGATGCAATTGCTCCACCGCCGAGAGCGCGACAGTTCGGTTGTGATGGCGGCGATGGCTGACGTGATCAGGGCCGAACCGCTCGCCCGCCTCGACTACGCCGCCGCGGTCGAAGCCCACACCCTCGAAGTACCCGAGCGCCTCGAGGGCGAGGTGCGCCTGCTCGTCGCCGCACAGGTCGGTCGACCGCGGCTGCTCGACAACGATGGACTCATTCTCTGACCCCGAAGCCGGCAGCCCTCGGGCGCTGGACCGAAAGGACACTCCAATGGCCAAGATGACCGCCCCGAAAATCGCCGCTCATCGGCGTGCGGACGGCAAAGAACCCCTCGTGATGGTGACGGCGTACGACGCGCCGTCCGCTCGCGTGGCCCACGCTTCGGGTGTCGACATGATCCTCGTCGGCGACTCCGTGGCGATGGTGGTGCTCGGCTACGACGACACGCTCCAGGTGACGGTGGACGACATCGCCCACCACACCGCAGCGGTGGCGCGCGTCGATCCCGACCCGCTGATCGTCGCCGATCTGCCGTGGATGAGCTACCACGTGTCGACCGAAGAGACGCTGGGCAACTCGGCCCAGCTGATCCGCGCCGGTGCTCAGGCGGTGAAGCTCGAGGGCGGACGTAAGCGGCTCGACATGGTCGAGGCACTGATCGATGCAGAGATCCCGGTGATGGGCCACATCGGCCTGACGCCTCAGTCGGTCAACGCGATGGGTGGCTTCCGGGTGCAGGCCAAGTCGGTCGAGGCCGCCGCCGAGTTGGTCGAAGACGCCAAGGCGCTGGCCGCCGCTGGGGTCTTTTCGATCGTGCTCGAGGGCGTCCCCGACGTCGTGGCTCAGACGGTGACCGATGCGGTCGACGTTCCCACGATCGGCATCGGGGCGGGTGCGGACACCGATGGTCAGGTTCTCGTCTTCCACGACCTCGTGGGTCTCGAGAACCGGGTGCGTCCCAAGTTCGTCCGCCGCTACGCGGAGCTGCTCGACGACGCGATCACGGCGGTCACCGCGTACGCGGCCGACGTGCGCAGCGGTGCGTTCCCCGATGAGTCCGAGACCTATCACGCATCGGGCGAGGTGGCCGAAGCCTTGGCCCTGTACGGCCGCGAGGAATAGCCCGGCCGGGCCGCGGGGGTCCCCATGCTCGCGATCGGCCACAAGTAGCGTCGGCTCCCATGGCGAGCTGTGTCCGTGGCACGTGCAACCGCGAGGCGGTTGCGGGCTTTCGCTACGACCCCGTGGGCCGCACCCTCCTGCTGCTGGACATGCCAGGCGATCAGGACCAAGTGCTTGCCTTGTGTGGCGCTCATGCCGACAACCTCACTGTGCCTGATGGATGGGTTGCGACCGACGAGCGAACCGGCGAACCACGTCTGTGGTCGCTCGAACCAGCGCTGGCGGCCACGAAATCCGCCAATGTGCCTGCCGCCCGCCCGGCAGCCCGCCTCGACCACGAACGGGCGAAGCGGCAGACCTCGTTCGAGGAGCTGGCCCTCTTCGACATCGATCTGCGAGAGACGTCCGACACCGCCAAAACGGGCGGCGCGGATACAGCGGCCGCCGACGCACGCCAAGCGCTGATTCCCGGTGCCGAGGACGCAACGGTCGCCGAGGTCCTCGAAGTCGATTCGGGCACTCCGCTGCTGGCGCGCGCTTTTCGCGCCTCCAAGGTCGGCTGATCAGAGCACGTCGTTGGCGCGGTGATCCGTGATCACCAGCCGACCGTCCGGTCCGATCGAACCGGTGAAGCGCGTGCCGTCGTCATCGCTCAGGACCAGCTCGTTGCCATGGCTCGCGAGGGTCAGCTCGATATCGAGCTCCTCTTCGAGCTCGGTTTTTGCGGCCTGGAGCGCAGTACGGAGCCGCTGCCTCCTGTCGGCCTCGATGAGGTCGAGATCGAACTCGACGAAGTCACCTGGCTCGGTTCCCGTGGGCCGCATGATTCAGTCCGGGTCGGCAGGCCGCCGCTTGGTGAGGCGCATGACGGAGCCGCCCTGGTCTCCAGGACCGATGTCGACCTCGTCGGTGAGCATGTGGAGTAGCAGCAGTCCGTAGCCGCCTTCGCGTTCGTCGTCGCTGGGCGATCCCGGCTCGAACGGTGGGCTGTCGTCTGCGATGAACACGTGCACGGCATCGCCGTCGACCTGCACTCGCAACGCGGACTTGGTGCGCACGTCGGTGTGCTGCAACAGGTTGGTGAGCGCTTCGGTGAGGGCGAGGTTGAGCTCGTCGATCTCCTCGTCGAGCAGCCACGATCGATGCAGCTGCGCGCCGAGCCACTCCCTGGCCTCAGCGAGGTCGGCCGGTTCGCCCCCCACGAAGAACACCTGGTCGTCGCTCATCTGAGGCACCAGCCTGGCATATCACCGGCTCGGCAGCGGTACTCGAAGGCTCAGTCCTCGTGGTTCTTCATGAGGTCCATGTCCTCCATGCAGCAGCGCGGGGCCTCGGGGTTCTGCTGCGGGGCATGGGTCATGCGGACTTCGGTTCCACAGAGCGAGCAGCGGTAGCTGAGCTTCACCCGCCTGAGCTCCCCCGGTGGCGGCGGGGGAGGCACCGGGCGCGAGAAGCCGGCCATCATCTTCAGCCCGATTCGGTACACCACGTACACGAAGAGCAGGCTGAGAAGGAGGGGACCAACGACGCCCACGGCTCCGACGCTATCGGGCCCTGCGGGCACGCCCGCCGATAATCACATGGGTGTCATTCTCCACAACTTGTGGACAAGCTGTGGATGGACGGGTCATCTCCAGCGGGTCGCCGTGAGAATGCCGCCGAGCACGAAGCCCAGGCCGACGAGGATCCAGCCGCTCGCGGGCGACTTGGGGAGCCAGCTCAGGTAGTTGGCCACGATGATCACGATGCCGAGCAGGAACGAGACGGCGATGAGCCATCCCATCCAGATCGGGCTGGCCAGGTCGCCACCGACGATCTGCTCGTTCTCCACCCGGGTGCCCTCGGGACGGGTGCCCTTGGGAGTGATCCGGCTGTTGTTCTTCGGCCTGGCCATATCGGTGAGGATAGAGCCCCAGGAATGGCGAGAGACAGAGCGGGGTTCACCCACCATGTACACGAGGGGCCGCTGGGTCGTGGTGGCATGTGCGGTGATCCTGGCGTCGTGTGGAGGGTCGAGCGACGATCTCGGCCAGAGCGGCAGTCCCGACCAGAACGGTGCTCAATCCGCTGAGGCGACGGGGGTTGGCTCCGACGTCACCCCAACCACCAACGCCGGCCCGCAGCTACCGGGTCCGGCATCGTTCGAGAACCCGGTCTCTGCGCTGACTCAGCGCGACGATCCAAGCCTTCCGCCTCCGCTCATCGATCTCGAGCTGTTGTTGTCCGGGGGCCCGGCGCCTGACGGGATTCCGCCGATCGACGAACCGAAGTACGTGGCCGTCGATGAGGTCGAGTTTCTCCAGCCCCAGGACAGCGTGCTGGTCCTGGAGATCGACGGCGACGCGCGTGCCTTTCCCGCCGTCATCATGATCTGGCACGAGATCGCCAACGTCGAGGTCGGGGGCGTTCCGGTCACCGTTTCGTACTGTCCCCTGTGCAACAGCGCCGTCGCCTTTGTCCGCACCCACGCCGACGGAACGGTGATGGACTTCGGCACGAGTGGCCTTCTCTACAACTCGGCCCTCGTCATGTACGACCGCCAGACATCGTCACTCTGGACCCACTTCGATGGGTTGGCGGTGCACGGCGTGCTCGTGGGCAACCAGCTCGAGCGCCTCCCGATCCTCACAACGTCGTTCGCCGATTTCGCCGCAGCGCACCCCGACGGTTTGGTGCTCTCGCTCGACACCGGATTGCAGCGCGCGTATGGCTCCAACCCATACCCGACCTACGACTCACCGAAGTCGGGAACCCTCCACCCCGTCAATTACCAGGAGGGGGCGCTGCCCGCCAAGACCCGGGTCGTGGCGGTCCGTGAGGGCGAATCGGTCGCGGTGGTACATGAGCTGCTCTTCGAGGAGCGGGTCGTCGCGTTCGAAGCCGACGGCCGGCGATTGGTTGCGCTGCTGGTTCCGGGCACCGCGTCGTCCCTCGACCACCAGCTCGTGGCGTTCGGCCGTGACGTGGGGGCGACGGGTGTGTTCGTTCCGGCGATCGACGGCCGTCAGCTGTCGTTCGAGCCGACCGAGACCGGATTCCGCGATGTCCAGACCGGCTCGGACTGGAACATCTTCGGCGTCGCTGTCGCCGGTGAGCTCGAGGGTCAGCGGCTCGAGGCGGTCGAACACCTCGACACGTTCTGGTTCGCGATCGCCGCGTACCGACCAGACACCCTCGTCGTGGGTGCCGAGGTCTTGCAGAACTGACCTCGGCGCCGGCCCATGCCGGCCCTACGGGGCTGTCGTGGTCGTTGTCGTCGTTGTAGTGGTGGTGGTGGGCGGAGCTGTCGTGGTCGTCGTTGTCGTCGTGGTAGTGGGCGGAGGCCCCGCAACGCCCACGAAGATGACGATCTCCGAGCCCAGGAACAACTCGGTGCCAGGGGCCGGATCGAGATCGACGATCTGGCCGGCTGCGGGGTCATCGAATGCAATTTCCCGCTCGGCCTGCCGTACCGCGAAGCCGAGGGCCACCAGGGCGGCCTCCACCTCTGTGGGATCAGTGGTGCCGAGCTGGTCCAGCGTGGGAACGATGCCCGACTCGGGCCCGTCGGACACGACGATCCGCACCACGCTGCCGCGCTCGACCGTCTCGTCGGCCGCAGGTTCGGTACGGATCACGGTGTCCTTGGGGAACTCGTCGGAGAACTCCCGGGTCACGTCGTCGAGAAGACCCTCGCGCGCGAGCGCGACACGGGCATCGCTGGCGTCTTGTCCGGCGAGGGTCGGTACCACCACCTCGCCCTTGCCGATCGACACCACGATCGAGATGACCGATCCCTGTGGACGCTCTTCGGTGCTGGGCACGCTCTGGGAGATGACGAGGTCCTTGGCGACGATTTCGCTCTCCTCGAGTTCGCGCATCACGGTGAAACCGGCTCGCACCAGGATCTCTTCGGCCTCGTCCGCAGGTTGACCTTCGACTGCGGGAACGCGAACGACGCCCACGCCCTTGCTCACGAAGAGCTCGATGGGACTGTCCGGGTCGTTGGGCTCGGCAAGCAGAAGGCCGGCACGGGGATCCTGCTGGAACACGACGTTCTCGGGCACGTCGTCGCGTTCCTGGAAATTGATGCTGATGTACTGGAAGCCCTCATCGGTGAGCCGGCGTTCGGCGTCCTCCCAGTTGAGGCCCACGACTTCGGGCACCCGGAGCCGCACGTCGACCGTGTCGGTTGTGTCTCCTGGCGGGTCGGGATCGCTGCCGAGGCTGTTCACCAAGAGGAAGATGAGCCCGATCACCACGATCAGGAGCACGATGAGAAGGGTGATCCACAACGGCGTGCGGTCGGGTGGCTCGTCGCCACCCGCTGCGAGCGGCGGCAGCTGGTGGGGCGGCTGCCCGTGAAGCACCTGGGTCATCTCACCGGGCGGCTCGTAGGGGGTCACGTGCTGCGCGGGCTGACCGGGCGGCGTCGGCGGACCCTGGGAGCCAGCCGGTGCGACCGGTGCTTCGGTGCCGGCGGGCTGTGGCGTCGTCTCGCCGGCGGGGGCAGGTGCCACGGTGGGCACAACTGTCGTGCCGTCGGGATCCACCGCGACCGTCGGTGTCGGAGTCGACGGTGCTGGCGGCGTCGCAGGAACGGCGGTCACGATTTCGCCGTTGCGGAACCTGCGCAGATCGCCGCGGAAGTCCTCGGCGGACGCGTAGCGCTGTGCCGGATCTTTGACGAGCCCCTTGAGCGTGATCGCCTCGAGATCGTCCGGGACGTCGCCGTTGAAGCGCGACGGTGGTTCGGGCGGCTCCTGTACGTGCTTGTACGCGATGGAGATCGGCGTGTCACCGGTGAAGGGCGGCCCTGCCGTCAGCATCTCGTAGAGGACGACCGACAGCGAATAGACATCGCTACGGGGATCCGCGGGCTGGCCCTGCGCCTGCTCGGGTGACAGGTAGGTGGCGGTGCCCATCACCGAACCGGTCTGGGTGAGATTGTCGGCCGGGGAGCCGGTGATCGCTCTGGCGATGCCGAAGTCGGTGACCTTCACCTGCCCGGCAGTCGTGATCAGCACGTTGCCCGGCTTGATGTCGCGGTGCACGACGCCGTTGCGATGCGCGAAGGACAGCGCAGCCGCGATGTCGCTCGCGATGTCGGCAGCCCGGTCGGGGTGCAGCGGTCCCTCCGCGCGGATGATCTCCGCGAGGCTGCGGCCCTCCACGTACTCCATGACGATGTAGTAGGTGCCGGTCTCTTGGCCCCAGTCATAGACGCCCACGACGTTCGGCTGATTGAGGTTGGCCGCCGCCTGCGCCTCGCGACGGAACCGTTCGACGAAGGAGGGATCCGTCGCGAATTCGGGGAACAGAACCTTCACTGCCACCGGGCGGTCGAGCAACTGGTCGCGCGCCAGGAACACCTCGGCCATCCCGCCGCGGGCGATGCGTCGATACAACTCGTATCGGCCGCCGAAGATTGGTCGCTCAGTGTTGGACATACCCGGGTATCGAATCGCTCAGGATTCGGGTGTATCGGTGCGTGTGGGCACTTGCAAAACGGCTTCGATCACTGCTTTGGCCACTGGGGCGGCAACGCTACCGCCGGTCTGCTGACCGGTGGCATCGTCCCCCTCCACGAGTACCGCAACTGCAACCTTCGGATCGTCCACTGGCGCGAAGGCGATGATCCATGCGTGCGTGCCCTCGCTGCCGTCGAGCTCGGCTGTGCCCGTCTTCGCGGCCACGGCGATGTCATCGATCTGTAACCCGCGGGCCGTGCCTTCTGACACCACACGGGCCATCAGGGTCTGGAGTTGCTGTGAGGTCGCGAGGTCGAGTGGCCGCGATCCGACCCGGGGTCCGTACTCGTGGATGACCTCTCCGTCGAAGGATGTGACCCTCTGGACGACGCGCGGTTCCATCTGGATTCCGTCGTTGGCGATGGTGGCCGCGAGCATCGCCATCTGAAGCGGGGTCGCTGCCACCTCGAACTGACCGATCGCCGATTGGGCCAGCAGAGGAATGTTGTCGTCGAAGAAGCCGGGGTCGGGAAAGACCGACTCCACCGCGTCGGGCAGGTCGATGTTCGGAGTGCTATTGAAGCCCAGGTCCTCAGCGGCCCTGGACAGGATGTCTGCGCCCATCTGGACCCCCATCTCGGCGAAGCCCGTGTTGCAGGAGACTCTCATGAGCTCCCCCAGGTTCCCTCCACAACTCGATCCCCCGAAGTTGGTGATCGGACGCTCGGTCTGTGGGGCGATGTACTCCGAGGCGACCGGGTACACGGGCGCGTCCTGGGTGACCGTGCCGCTGCGCAGCGCGCCGGCCGCGGTGACGACCTTGAAGGTCGACCCTGGCGCGTACCGTTCTCGATAGGCCTTGCTGCGAAGCGGGTTGCTCTCATCGGCGAGGAGGGCGAAGCGGACGTTGCGGACAGCCGAGATGTCGTGACCGACGAGGCCGTTGGGGTCATAGCTGGGCCAGCTCACCATCGACAGAACGGCTCCGGTCGAGGGATCGAGGGCGACGACGGCTCCCTTGCGATCGCCGAGCGCGGCGCGCGCCACGAGCTGCACGTCGTGGCGCAGCGTGAGCTCGAGCTGGCCCGTTCGATCGCGGTCGATGAAGAAATCGGAGAAGCTCTGGATGCGGACCTCCACGTCCGCGCCGGAGAGCTCGTCGTTGTACTCGCGTTCGAGCCCGTCTGCGCCGAATTCCAGAGACACGAACCCGGTGACGTGCGCGTAGAGCTCGCCGTGGGGGTAGGTCCGAAGTCGTTTCAGATCATCGGTGACCGCGACGGTTTCGGCGATCAGCTCGCCGTCGGCGGTACGAATCGCCCCACGCGGCTCGGTGAATGCGATCACGATCTCGCGCGTGTTTGCTTCGTGGCTCGTGTACTGATCGGCTCGGACGAGCTGGATCACGTTGAGCTGCACGAACAGCACCAGGTACCCGCCCATCAGCACTGCGGCCAGCTTGGTGATCTGGCGGTTCATGCGGTGCTTCCCACGACGGGTTGCACGGTGGTGGTCTCACCCGTGGGCGTTGCACGAGCCGAGATGCGGAGCAGCAGGGCCAGCAGTACGTAGTTGGCGATGAGGCTCGACCCGCCGTACGACATGAACGGGAGGGTGATGCCCGTCAGAGGTAGCACCCGCAGGATCCCCCCGATGATCAGGAAGGCCTGCACGCCGATGATCGTTGTGAGACCGGTGGCGAGCAGCGTTTCGGTTCCGTCGTGACTGCGGATCGCGATGCGGAGGCCGATTCCCACCATGAGGAGGTAGGCGGCGAGGATCGCGCTCGCGCCCATCATCCCGAGCTCCTCGCCGACCACCGAGAAGATGAAGTCGGTCTCCGCGGCAGGTATGCGTTCGGGGCTGCCGACACCCGGGCCGCTGCCGGTCAGCCCGCCGCTCGCCAGCGCGAACGTGGACTGCACCAACTGGAACCCGTCGCCGTTGACGTCTTGCCACGGGTCCAGCCATATCGACACGCGCTGCTGCACGTGGGCGAAGGCGTTGTAGGCGAAGACCGCGCCAGCGGCGAACATTGCGCCGCCCACCACGAGGTAGGCCGTTCGGGCGGTGGACACCCAGAGCATCACGACGAAGAGGGTGAAGAAGAGGAGCGAGGATCCGAGGTCTCGCTCGAACACCATCACGACCAACGACGCCGCCCATGCGCCGAGAAGGGGCCCGAAATGTTTGGGGTCGGGAAGCACGAGGGGTCCCACCCGCCAGCTCCCGAGGGCGAGCAGTTCGCGTTTCTCGACGAGATAGCCGGCGAAGAACAGGGCCAGCGCGATCTTGGCGAACTCCCCTGGCTGGATTGTGAAGCCCGCGATGCGCAGCCACAGCCGGGCGCCGTTGATCTCGCGCCCGATCACCGGCAACAGCGGAAGGAGAAGCAGCACGATGCCCGCCAGTGCCATCAAGTAGCGGTACCTGGCGAGGTCGCGGATATCGCGCACCACTGCGAGGGTCGCGACGAAGGCGGCCACGCCGACCAGCGTCCACGTGGCCTGGAGCGCGGCGAGGTCCTCATCGAGCCGGGCGATGAACACGTAGCCGATCCCGTTGAGAAGCGCCGCGATCGGAAAGAGCGTGCCGTCGGCGTTGGGGGCCAGCCGCCGGATCGCGATGTGACCCGTCGCGAGAAGCGCGAGCACGACGACCAGGAACGGCCCAATGTCGGCCGGAACCGAGGCTCGTTCACCGAGGCTGGCCAGGGCATACGCGATGCACGTGATCACGCCGGCCACGAGGAGAAGACTCAGTTCGACCGCGCGCTGGCGGGTCATGTCACTCTCCGGGCTCGGGTTCGCCCGACTCGTCCGGTGGGTCGCTGACCGGCTGCGCTTCGGTGGTCCGCGTCTGGAGATCGTCGATGAACGCACGCGCGCCGTCGATGCTCTCGGTCTCGTGGCCGTCTGTGACCAGCACTCGGTCGCTGGCCGTCAGTTCTCCGAGGAGGACGCCCGCGCGTTCTTCGAGCGTCGGGTCGAACCAGAGGACTCCGCCGGGGCGGCCCTTGTAGACCACGACCTCGTCGCCGAGGGTGCCCACGTGGTAGCCGCTGCGGGCGTACCAGCCGACGACGGCGAGGGCCGCGATCGCGATCGCGCCCACCACGACCGGAATGAGAATGCCCCGTGCAGTGATCGACACGGGTTGGGAGAGCCAGCTGCCGCTGGCGGAGGCTCGCCGTGACCGCCGTTTTCGCTTGGGTGCCGGTTCGGGATCCGCCGCTTGGAAGATGACGTCGAGCGCCTCGGTCACCTCCTGGCTCTGCGGGTCGTCGGGCTCGACGCTGATCTCCGCTGGCTCGGCTGCTTCTTCAGCGAGTGGTTCGGCGAGGGTGATCGTGCCGGTCTCGTTGGCCGGTTCGGCTGCGGTGGTTGTCACCTCGGCAGGTGCGAGGCCTGGGTCCCCGCCAGGGCCGTCGTCGATGGGCTCTTCGGTGGGCGGCTCTGGGACTTCGTCGATGGATTCCTCTCCGTGATCGTCCGGCGGTGGTGGTGGTACGGGCGCGCCGCCCTCGGAGACCGGCGCGGCGATGGGTTCGAGCTCATCGGTGTCAGCGGCGACGTCGATGGGCTCGTCGTCGCCGGCCGTCTCATCGACCACCGCCGCTGCTGTCTCGTCGTTCTCGTCGTCGATGCGGACGTCGACGATGAGCACCGTGGAGTTGTCGCGACCGCCGTTGAGGTTGGCGAGCTGAACGAGGCGTCGCGCTGCCTCGCTGACCTCGGGGTTCTGGCGCAGGACCGCGCTGATCTCCTCGTCGGTCACCTCGTTGGTGAGCCCGTCGCTGCAGAGGATGTAGCGGTCCCCGGCTTCGGGTTCGACTTCCCAATCGTCGATCTCCACCTCGGCGTGAACACCGATCGCCCGGGTGAGCATGTTGCGGTAGGGATGGTTGGCGGCTTCGTGTTCGTTGATGTCGCCGCGCCGCATCAGCTCGGCGACGTAGCTGTGGTCGTAGGTGAGCTGGTGGAGAAGCCCGTCGCGCTGGCGGTAGATCCGGCTGTCGCCGACGTTGACGAGGCCGAAATGCGGTCCGCGCTCGTCGGTGACCACGGCGATCGCCGTCAGCGTGGTTCCCATGCCGTGGAGCTCGGGCCGGGCGATCGATGTGTCGTGAACAACCTGATTGGCGTGGCGAACCGCCTCCCGCAGGGCTTCGCTGGTGTCGTGTTGGGCTCCGGCCAGGCTCCGCACGGCGAGGTTGGCGGCCACCTCGCCGCCCTGGTGGCCACCCATGCCGTCTGCCACCACGAACAGCCCGCGGTCGGCGAACATCGCGTCCTGGTTGGCCGCGCGCACGCGGCCCTTGTCGGTCGCTCCGCCCCATGCGAGTCGTAGATGTCGTGGTTCGGTCATACGTCGGATCCGTCGCTCCCGCTCACGTGTCCACCTCGTAGACCGTGGACCCCACCTGGATCTGGTCGCCGGGCTTGAGAACCGTCGGCGTGGTCACGTTCTGTCGGTTGAGGTAGGTGCCGTTGGTGGAGCCGAGATCCTCCAGGAGGAAGTTGTCGTCGCGTCGAAACACTCTCGCGTGAATCTGGCTGGCGTAGGAGTCATCGACCGTCACGTCGCAGCCCGCGGCGCGCCCCATGGTGAGCTCTTCGGCGAAGGCATACCGCCGACCCCGCTGGGTCTCGGGCGTGCGCACCACCAGCGCTCCGGGTGGTGCCGCCGCCTTTGTCTGCTTGGCGCGTCGTGGCGCCATCTCCCGCGATGGCCGGACCCCCACCCACACCGCTCGAAGGACGCGGAAGAAGAAGAGGTAGATCAACAACAAGAGACAAATCGTCAGGAGGCGGATCAGCTGCGGGGACACTCAGCCCACCTCGAGTCGAAGGTGGTGGTCGCCGACGGTGATCAGGTCGCCGTGGGTGAGGCGTTGGCTCGTGATCGCGTGGCCGTTGACGAGCGTGCCATTCGTGCTCGCCAGATCCGCGACGAAGAGGCCGTCGACGTCCGAGCGGATCTCGGCGTGCCGCCGGCTGACGTTCTTGCCAGACAGCTTCAGGTCGCAGTCGTCGTGACGCCCGATGATGAATGGCGTTTCGATCGGGCGGCGCTCGCCCTGGGCGTCCACCAGTGCCGCCGGCCCTCCGCTCGGCGCGGCCTTCAACTCGCCCTTGAGCTCGAATCGCCCAGCGCGTAGCCCGTCGTCCACCTCGAAGCGCACGTCGAGGGGACCCATGAATCCGTAGCCACGGTCGGCTGCGTGCTCGACAGCCACCTCGGCGATCTCGCGGCGCAGCGCCTCCTCGATCTGGCTGAAGCGCTCGTGGTCCTGGTCGTTGAGGGTGAAGGTGAGCTCGTTGGGAACCACGGTCCGGCCCCGGACGTCGACCGTCCGCTCGTCGTCGAGCAGTCGACCGACCCGCCGCCCCAGCTCAATCGGTCGCAGACCGGAGCGGAAGGCACGCGAGAAGGCTCCCTCGACGAGTCGCTCCAGGCGGTCCTCGAAACCCTTCAAACCCATCTCGGAGGTGGATTGTACGGGTCCATCCCCGCCACTGGATTCGTTTCGGAATCCACGGGGGCTCCGCTAACCTGACCTCTTCCACTCGCGCGAGTGGCGGAATTGGCAGACGCGCAGGCTTCAGGTGCCTGTGCCCGTAAGGGTGTGAGGGTTCAAGTCCCTCCTCGCGCACAGGTATGCGGTCGTTCGACAACGTACAGTTCATCCCGAGTAGGGCGTGATGGCGATGATCGGATCGGCGGGCGGAGCCGCTCCCAGGCTGCCGAAAAAGGGTGCGCCGAAGTTGAACGCCCCGCCATCACTGGCGACCATCAGATAGCCGCCGCCGTAGGCGACCATCCCGTTGATCGGCCGATTCAGCGGTGCCCCAGGGATCGCATCTGGAACAGAACCCCGGTAGGGCGCAGCGCCGAACGAGAAGACCCCGCCGTCGCAGGCCACCAGCCAGTAGCCGCGCCCGTCGGGCGTGGGGACGAGGCCGACGATGGGACAGGCGAGCCATTGGTTCGCCGGGAAGCCGGGAGCCACGAGTTCGTTGACGATGCCCTGGATGCTCCCGTGGAAGGCAGCGTCTCCGAACGCGAACACACCGCCGTCGGAGCCGATGAGGTAGTAGCCCTGCCCGCTGGGGGTGACGACCGACGCGATGATCTCGCCCTGCAGCTCCAACGCCAACAGATCGCCGAAGTGACCGGCATCACCGAACGTCAGCACCCGCCCCCGGTTCGTGAAGATCCAGGTGCCGGTCCCTGATGGCGAGATGGAAATCGTCGACAGTCGCTCGTTGGCGAGCAGCGACACGCGTTCGGACGCGCCGAGCGGCGGAGCGTTCCCGTAGCCGTAGACGATGTTGGCGTTCGTCAGGATGCTGTAGCCCCCGCCAGACGGTGTCACCGCCATGGCAACGGCACGTTCGCCTGCACCGAACTGACTGGCGGGGTCGCCCAGATGGGTTGCCGATCCGAACACGTGCACCGTTCCATCGGCTTCGAGCATTCGATAGCCTGTGCCGCCCGGACCACCGCCGCCGGGGTCGATGGGCTCCCCGAACTGCTCGGTGACGTCGATCTCCCGTGGGATGCCGCGTTCAGCTTGGGCCGCGAGCTCGTCTGCCGTGTAGTCGGCAATCACGAAGCCGGAGCCGTCGGCGCGATGCCCGACGACGACAACGTGCCCACCCACTGCGGCTGGGGGCCCGACGAGGACCACGACGCCGTCAGCCGCGACGTCGACCCGTTCGACCCTGGCCAGATGTTCGACAGGAGCAGCCGGAAGGATGATCAGGTCGACCGCGGACCCGGCTGGAAGGCCTCTGAGGTGCAGTTCTGCCCCTGGCACGTCGCGTTCGGGCGCGAATCGAGGACTGTGGGTCGGCGTGTCGGTGCGGCCGATGATGTCGGTTCCGCGGTCATACACATGGCGACCGTCGGCGTCGCTGAACAGACCGTGGGCGATGAAGATCTGGTCGAGACTCTCCGTCTCTTCGGGCGTCGTCATCAGCGCGGAGAACGCGGCATACAGGTCGGTGACGAAGTGAGTGCGCACGTTGGCCGCGCGATAGTCACGGATCGCCTCCCAGACCTCGTCGAGTCTGAGGTCGATTCCGTCGTCGTCACGGCCGCTTCGTGCCATGACGTTCTCGGTCACGTCGATACGGAAGTCGTCCCACTGCTCCGGCAAACCTGTGGGTACGGGGATCAGCACATCGACGCTCTGACCTGGGGCGAGCCGGCGCGGTCTCGGGTATGCGGGAATCGTCCACCGGTCGACTCCACCATCCAGCAACACCATCGTCACCACGAGTGGATCGGTCATCGCCCGACCGTCGTTGCGGACGGTGACCTCGTAGGGCTGAATCCTTCGGCTCTCTGTCGGTACCGAGGCTACGTTGCCGACAACCACGTTCGGTCGAGAGGGGTCCGTTGCGTAGTCGGCGGGCCCATCTTCGAGGTCGAGCAGCATGCCGGCGATGGCGAACTCCTCTGCGTTCTTCCCGTGAAGACGATCCCATACGTCGATGTCGACCTCGAAGTCGATCGCGCCGCCTCTCATGTCGTAGAGGTGGCCGTCGGCGTCGCCGAGGATGTGTTTCTGGGTCATCATCGAGTACCACTCGGCAAAGCCCTCGATGAACCCCTGGGTGCTGTCGGAGTTCGCGAGGCCACCGTGGTTCGTGGTCCCAGCCCCACCCTGTGGCAACTCGTTGTCCCAGAGGTCGGCCTGCACGAAATGTCCGAACTCGTGGTACTCACGATTGTCGGGCCGGCCTGTGTCGGTGATCCGAGACGTCGACGTGCCGAGGCCGATGTAGGGATCACCACCGTTCTCGGTCATGAAGGCGAAGTTCGCACCCTGACCCCGGCACGCGGGGCGGGTGCAGTTGGCGACCACGTCGAGTGGCAATGCATAGTCGAGCTTCTCCCCGAGCAGGTCGGCGAGGTCCAATGCCGCGGAGATGTTCTGGTAGATCTCTACCCACTCGTACCACTGGGCCTTCGGAACGTTCCCTGCGACTTCGACGTAGTTCCCGGGAATGCGGCCAAACCGGAAGTCGCGGCTGTAGTTGTCGACGTTCGCCACGATCGGGATGCCGTCACTGCGGAATCGGGCGATGACGGCACCGGTTGGTCCACCATAAACGTCATAGTGCTGGTCCGAGCTGGACAGGATCAGGTCGAGGTGCGGGCGATCCGTGTTTGGGTCGAACGTGGCGCTTCGTTCGCATGCGAAACCGACCGTGTACGTTCCATCGGCACGGGTCGCACCCGATCCGAGCACCGTCGAGCCGTGCGTGACCTCGAGGCGCGCTTGGCTGATCGCCACACCGAGGTGATCAGTGCTGGCGCCGGAGACCTCGCACGTGCGCGCACACTCGGGTCGATGGACGGCGTCGACGTAGCCGGCGTTGGCCTCGGTGAGGTCGGCCGCCACCCGCCGAAGAGCAGCCCAGTCGAAGTCGGGCGGGAGCTCAGCGATCGCCAGGTGAGCGGCGTCGACTCCTTGCACGACCGGGCTGATCCCGACCACTGAGCAGTCGCTGGTCAACGCAACGCCGTTGCCGGTCCACTTGCAGTCGCTCAGCGGTCCCCCTCCGGCCCCAGGACACCATGTGATCTGGCCGATCAACCCGGCAAAGAACGTCAGCCCGTCCTGGTCTGCGACGAGGTCGACCGGATTTCCCAACTGCAGGTCGAAGGACTCGTCGTCGAGGAAGCCCTGCCAGGCCGTGGCGGTTTCTGTCGCGGGTCGGTAGAGCACGCGCATGACGACCTGGTGACGCGGAAAGATGGGCGGTAGGGCAGCGTCGTCGAAGGTGCACGTGGCGACCGGTCGGCCTCCGAACTCGGTCCACGTGCCCTCACCGCGGGTCACGAATCCGGGCTCGTCGGTGGCACAGTCGGGCCCGGCGGCCGGCAGAACGCCGGCTGGAGGTTCGACGACTTGGGCATCGGCAGAACTCACCGGCGCTATGAGTGACGTGGCGACGAGGAGGACGGCGGCGAGGAGGACGGCGGTGATGCCGAGGCGAGTTCTGGGCATGAAGCACCCTCGCGTGGGTCCGTTTGCGAGCCGTTTGCCGCCGGTGGTCCCGTGCAGGTCTGCCGACACCGAGGCGGGTCTGGAGTGACGCAGTGGGACGCCTGCCCCTCGCGCGTCCTAGACGTAACGACTGCAGTAACCGTCAGCGCCGACAACCGAGGTGGGCGGAGCGGCGGTGAGGATTAGCCGGGATTCTTCGCCCGGGCGTTGGAGTGCGAACATGTGTTCGATAGCGTTGACGGCATGGACGGCGGGGCGATTCTCGGGGACAGCCAGCATCTCGACTCGTTGAACACCGACGCAGAAGCGTTGACCTACAAGGTCGAGAAGGCTCGGGTCTTGCAGCTGTTGACGTTGCTGTCTGTTGCTGAGGACTCGAGCTGGGGTCGTGACGGTGCCGCAGCGATGACACCGTGGCTGCAGCAACGCTGCGGGCTGGTTCACGCCGACGCGTTGGCGTTGACGAAACTGGTGAACCTGCTGCGTCGGCTGCCTGGTTTGGCGGAAGCGTTGGAGTTGGGGATCACCACCATCGCCCACCTCGAAGCGTTGTCGGCTGTCGCGACCGATCGACGTTCCGAGGCCGTGGAGTTCTACAGGCGGCAGCTGGTCGCAGACGCCACTGCTCTGTCTGCTGTGGAGTACGAGAAGCTGTGTGCCCGGTTCGCGGAGTTGGCTGACGAGCATCTTGCTGAACCGGCAGGATCCGACGGGTACGGGTTGACGTTGCGGCCCACGTTGTTTGGTGAGGCCGACATCACCGGTCATCTCACCGCAGACCAGTACGCGACCGTCGGGGAAGCGTTGAACACCTTGAACGGTCCCGACCCGGTGGATGCGCCGGTGAAGCGGACGGTGAGGCAGCGCAACGCGGACGCGTTGACCGACATCTGCCAGGACCATCTCA
>Ga0209992_10001220_pt1 | contig 28501 bp, 20 predicted proteins | sample 2SBtaG_2_FD_182564 | JGI IMG/M metagenome (GOLD analysis project Ga0209992, IMG submission 182564) | Deep subsurface microbial communities from Kolumbo volcano to uncover new lineages of life (NeLLi) - 2SBTROV12_ACTIVE470 metaG (SPAdes)... | ecosystem: Environmental > Aquatic > Marine >... | reverse complement strand
CCGCCAGCCGGTAGTGCTCGCCCACCAGCGCCGTGCGCCGGGGCGAGCGCCCAGAACGGGACTCCAAGGTCCGGGCCAGCCGCTTGTGTTGGGACCGCCGCATCTCGGGAGACAGGTCCCGGTAGACCAGGTCCCGGACCAGCTGGTGCGCGACCTCGTGCTGGACCCGTCCCCGGCTGCGCCGCTCCACGATGATGGCCCGCCCCAGCAGGTGGTCCAGAGCGTCCAGCACGGGCTCCTCGTCCTCGCAGAGCACGTCCAGGAGCAGGTCCAGCTCGAGCTCCCGGCCAGCCACGACCAGCGTGCGCAGGACCCGAAGCTCTCGAGCCGACAGGTCCTGGAGGCGCTCGGAGACCACCTCTCGGACCCCCCGTGGGATCTCTAGGTGGCCGCTGGCGATCTCCTGGCTGTCGACGCCCAGCTCGAAGCGACGACCCCGACGGGTCAGCACTCCGGAGTGCATCAGCGACGCCAGGTACTGGTGGATGAACAGAGGGTTGCCCTCGGTCACGGCGTGGAGCCGCTGACCCAGCGCCGTGGCCTTTTCTCCGGGCCCGATCAAGCTGCTGACCAGCCCTTCGACATCGTGGTCCTGGAGGGGTCCCACGGTCAGGGACTGACCCTCGACCCCGGTCCGTGCGCCGCCGACCAGCCGATCGAGCGCTGGGCTCTCCACTTCGGAGCGACGGGCGAAGACCACCAGGAGGGCACGGCCCCGAACCATGCGCCCGAGCGACGCCAGCAGCTCGAGCTCTCGCTCCCCGGCCCAGTGCACGTCGTCGTAGATGACGAGCTCAGGTCCGCGATCGAGCATGGCCACCAGGCCTTCGCCCAGCCCGTCGACGAGCCGCAGGGCCGCATCGGCGCCGCGCACTCCACCCTGGGACCACAGCTCGAGTGCGAGGTTCAGCAGTCGCGGCGGATCCGCCAGCTCGAGCTGCACTCCACGGGCCAGGTCCAGCAGTCCCTGGAGGCCGCTGCCGCCCTCGCGGGCTCGGACGGCAAGCCAGGGCACACCCAGACTCGCCGCGCGGTTCCGCAGCGCATCCAGCAGCCGTGACTTGCCGGCGCCAGCCCGACCGTTCAGGCTGAGCAGGCCGCCTTGCCCCGCGACCACCCGGTCCAGCGCCTGGTGGAGCGCGTCGAGCTGGGGGTCGCGACCCACCAGCGGCGGCACCCACCCCTCGCCCTCGCTGCGGGGGCTCACCTCGGGCTCGTTCTGCTCCAGCCGGAACAGGATCTCCCGGGCGGACTGGAACCGGTCCCGCGGGGACTTGCGCAGCAGCCGCAGGCAGATCTCCTCGAGGTGCAGCGGCATGTCCGGCATCAGGTCGCGAGGCCGGGCCGGCGGAAGCTCCAGGTGGGCCTTGCGGTACCCCTTGATGTCCTCGGCCGCAAAGGGCCGGCGGCCGGTGAGCATGGCAAACAGGATCACGCCGAGGCTGTACAGGTCGGACCGGTGGTCCAAGGGCCGGCCCGTGATCTGCTCGGGGGACGCATAGGCCCACGTCCCGACCAGGTTCGAGCTCGTGTCGGGGTCCGCCGTAGGCAGCAGGTCCTTGACGATGCCGAAGTCGGTCAGCTTGGCCCGGCCCTGTGGGCCGAGCAGGATGTTCGACGGCTTCAGGTCCCGGTGGACCAACCCCCTGGCGTGCACGTGGGCCAGGGCGCGGCAGATGTCGACCAGCACGGCCTCGCAGCGCCGCCAGCGCTCGCTGTCCGGGCCGGACCCGAGCTCCTTGAAGGAGCGGATGACCTGGTGGAGGTCCTGGCCCTCGACGAGCTCCATGGCGATGTAGGGGTGGCCATAGATGTCGCCATAGGCCTCGACCCCGATGACGTTGGGGTGGTGAATTCGAGCCATGGCCCGGAACTCCCTTCGAAAGCGAGCAAGTCCCGTCTTGAAGCGGTTCGGCTTCAGGATCTTCAGGGCCACTTCTCGCCCATCGGGGTCCTCGGCGCGGACCACGTTGGCCATCCCGCCCTTGCCGATGCGGCCCTTGTAGACGTAGGGACCGACCCGACCCCCGACCTCGACCTCGGTCCCGCCCATCACCAGGACCGGGTCCTGAGGAGGGGGGGGCGGGGGCGGTGTGGACGAGAACGGCGACTTCACGGGGGTGCCCTAAGCCGGCACACCGGGGCACGACACTCAACCCAGGAGGTCAGCGACATCACGCCGGGCCCGGAAGCTCGAGGCCAGGTCGGGGGGCAGCTCCTCGGCGATGGCGCGGGCCACGTGGGCTGCTCGGCCCTCTCGATGGGTGTCGGGATCCAGCCGGCACAGCATCAGGGCGACCCGGTGGGCCAGGCCGCCGGCGCCAGCACCGGGCAGGAGCGACCAGGCCAGCTCGGCCTGGCCCAGGGCCGGGAAGTGTGCGCCCTGGGACTCGAGGCTCTGGGCCTCCTTCAGGGGGGCCTGGGCCGCCAGCACCACGCGCGGGAGCAGCGTGGGTGTCGGGACTGCGCTCTGGACGGCCTGGACCTCACTTCGCAGGCGGTCGGCGTCCCGGTTCCTGCCTGCGAGCTCCAGGACGTCCGCCGTCACCGTGAGGGCGGCCCCCCACGTCTCCAGGTCCTCGCGGGCCTGGGCCAGCTCCGCGGCCTCGTCGGCGAGGGCCAGCGCCTCGCGGTAGCGGCCGTCCACAGCTTGGAGCTCGGCCAGGCTGCGCAAGCAGTGGGCCTGGCCCTCGGACCGGGTGGCTCGCAGCAGCGGCAGCGCCTGGGACAGCGCTTCGTGGGCCGCAACGAGCTGTCCGCCCTGGATCAAGGTCCCCGCCAGGCCCAGCAGACACAGGCCCGCCGGCTCGCGGCTCCCCAGCTCCTGGGCGAGCCCCAGGCCCTCGCGCCACGTGGCCTCGCTGGGTCCCAGCTGTCCCTCGAGTCGTTGGGCCTCGGCCAGGGCGCGCAGGGCCGCAGGGCGTGCCGGGTGGCCTGCCGCCAGCTCGACGACCAGAGGCTCGAGGACCTGGAGCGCAGCACGGGACTGTCCCAGGGCGACCAGAGCGGCCCCCAGCGCCGAGCGGGCGGTCAGGGCCGTGGCATCGCTCGGATCCCCCAGATCGAGCGCGGCACTCAGCGCCTCCCGGGCCGGCTCGGGCTGTCGACACGCCAGCAAGGCTTCGCCGCGCAGCGCCAGGGTCTCTCGCTCCAGCCGACGCCGCTCGGAGGGGTCGAGCTCGGGGCCGGCGGCTTCGCCCGCTTCGTGGGCCCGGGTCGCCAGCGCCAGGGTCTGGCTCGGATCCCGGCGTCGCGCGGCCCGCCGGGCGGCCTGGACCCACAGAGGCCACGCCCGGTGCCCCTGGCCAGCCCGCATCAGGTGCTCGGCCATCACCGGGGCCATCGCGCCCGGGCGCCGAGCGTGACGGGCCAGCAGCGCCTCGGCCACCTGGAGGTGGAGGGCCTGCTGCTGGCCAGGCTGGAGCGCGTCGTAGACCACCCGCCCGAGCCGAGGGGGACCGAGGGTCAGGATCCGCTCGAGCCCTTCGCTGCGCACTCGAAGCAGCCCGGACTCGGTGAGGGCGGCGCCCTGGGCCGCGCTGATCGGCGCCAGGCTGTGGACCCAGTCGGCGTTGGCCTGGCCCCCTCGCACGGCGACCACCTGGAGCAGCCGGCGGCCGGCGGGCTTGACCTCGGCGAGTCGGCGGAGCAGCTCGTCGCGGAGCCGCTGGGGCACGGGCAGAGGCTGACTCCGCAGCTGCTCCAGAGGCACGCTGGCCACGAGACGCAGTCCATCGCGACGCAGCCAGCCGGCCCGCTCCAGGCAAGTGAGCTGGTCCACCAGGGCCCCAGGCCAGCCGCTGAGTTCGTCGTGCAGACGCCGCCCGAGCACCGGGCCCAACCGCCCCGACACGCCAGCCCGGCGCAGCAGGGCCACGGTCTGGGTCTTGTCCAGGGGCTGGAGCGCCAGCACGGTGCCGCCGAGAGGCATCAGCTGGGGGCCCAGGCTGGAGCTCGAGGGCTCAGCGGCCCCAGGCTCGGCGACGGCCGACCAGACCAGCAAGGATCCCTGCTCGGCGACGGCCTCGACCAGCTCCCCCACGTGGACGCCTTGGCGCAGGTGCAGGTCATCGGCGCAGACCACCGCCCGGGCGCCCGACGCCTGGTCGGCGCGTTCGACGGGCAGACCGCGGGCCCGCGCCAGCTCGGCCACGACCTCGACCAGCGCCGAGCGACCGGAACCCCGCGGTCCCACGAAGCCCAGCGCACCTCCCCCGTCCTGGCCCAAGCCTGCCAGCAGCTCCCGGGCGTGGGCCAGCACCCCGTCCCGGCCCTGCAGGATCAGCGTCGGCTCGGCCGCGGTGCCCTCGAGGGCGTCGAGGACCTGTCGCGCCGAGGCGTAGCGCCCGGCCGGATCTTTGCGCAGGAGCTTCAGACACACCCGCTCGAGCCCGGGTGGCACGTCGGTCCGAACCTGGGTCGGCCGCTTGGGTTCGCTGGCCAGGTGCCTCGCCAGGTACGACGCGATGCTGTCCGCAACGATCGGGCGCTGCCCGGTGAGCAGGACGTAGAGCATGGCCCCCAGCGCGTAGAGGTCCGATCTGGCGTCGAGGCCTTCGCCTGTGATCTGCTCCGGGGACATGAACGCCACGGTGCCGAGCAGCTGGCCGGCCACTGTCAGGTTGGTGGAGAACATGTCGTCGCCCTTGACCACGCCGAAGTCGGTCAGCTTGGGCTCGCCGTCACTGCCGACCAGCACGTTCGACGGCTTCAGGTCCCGGTGCACGATGCCCGACGCATGCACGGCGTCGAGACCGGCGCACAGCCCCCGCAGGATGCGCTCGACCCGGGACCAGCGGTCCGGGGGATCCTGGGCCTCCCAGCCCTCGACGAGTCCCCCCAGATCCGTGCCGTCCACGTACTCCATCGCCAGCCAGGCGTGGCCGTCGGTCTCGCCGGCCTTGTAGACCTGGATCACGTTGGGGTGGTCCAAGCGCTCCAAGGACTTGAACTCCCGCTCGAAGCGCTTCAGATCCTCGGCCGAGGCACGGCCGGGGTGCAAGATCTTCAGGGCGACGATGCGTCCCTCGCCGTCGACCGCCCGGAACACGCGTGCATTGCCCCCGCTGCCCAGGTGCTCGTGGAGCTGGAAGGGCCCCAGGCGGGTGCCGGTGGCGAGCACCTTCGCTCGGGTCGGCGGGTCGGACATCGGGCTTTCCGGGGGCTCTCCGCCGGAACTCAGGGGGGTCCGACCAGGGGACTGGATGATAGCCGTTGGACCTGATCTTGCGGCCGGATTGCGCTACTCCCCGAGCCCCAACCCGAACATCGCCATGAACCCCGGCCGGTCATCCCGCGAGATGCTCCCCGCCAGGCTGCGCGCCAGTCGGTCGGCGATCCGGCGGTGGTTCGCGGCCTTTTCCGGGTCGTGGGCCAGTTCTGCGATGAAGCAGTGGGCCTTGAGCGAGTAGAGCTTGTAGCCGCAGCTCTCGGCCCGGCGCAGGGCGGACTCGGCCCGCTCGGCTGCGGCCTCGTGGTCGTCGGCCGTGGCCAGGGTCCTGGCCGTGATCAGGTCGAGCCGACACAGGTTGTGGGGCCACGCGCCTTCGGACTCGGCGTCGGCATCGGCCAGCAGCGCCCGCCAGTCCTGGTCGAGCCCCAGGTTCACGATGCACCGGGCCCGCCAGGCCTTGACCAACGGGGCGAAGCCCTCGGCGTCATAGTCGGCCAGCAGCGGCTCGACCCTGTCCAGGCACTCCTGGGCCGCCACGTAGTCCCCCCGGCTGAAGGGCACGCGCACCAGCTTGACCCATCCGCCGACCTCGTCCTCCTTGTTGTCGATCTCCTGGACCCGACGCAGGGCTTCGCGCACGTTGTCCTCGGCCTCCTGGAGCCGGCCCAGGTCCACCAGCACCAGGGCGCGGTACCGCAGCCCCAAGGCGATGCCCAGGGAGTGGTGCACCTCGCGGGCCTGGGCGATGGTCCGGTCGGCGATCTGCAGGCCCTTGCGCAGGTTGCCCTGGAGGTGGCACAGCTCGACCAGGTTGATCCGCGCGATGGCCAGCTGGGCCAGCAGCCCGAGCTTCTCGAAGGTGCTCGCCGACTGCTCCAGGTACTTCCGAGCGTCGCTGGACTGGCCCCGGCACATCGCCGCCAGTCCCAGGCCGTTGTAGCAGTGGCCCAGGGCCTTGTCGTCGTGCACGGCCCCGGCCACCGACAGGCCCTCGAGCATGTAGTGGCGGGACTGGTCCAGGTCGCCCTGGGCCCAGTGCACCGCACCCAGGCCGTGCAGGGCCAGAGGCCGAAGCCGCGGGTCCCCCACCCGCTCCGCCAGGCTCAGGGCCTCGGTGAAGTGGGCCTTGGCGTCGTCCATCCGGTGCAGGAAGCGGTAGTAGGTGCCCAGCTCGGCCGCGGTCTGGGCCTTGAGGTGGTCGTCGCCCACCAGCCTCGCGAGCTCATCGGCCCGGCCCAGCGCCTCGCCGGCCTCGTTCCAGCGGCCCATGTGGAACAGCGCTCGCCCCCGAAGCAGGTGGAGATCCGCCAGCCGACGATCGGCCTCTTCCAGAGTCAGGTACTCCCGGGCTTCGGGCTCGATCATCGACGCCCGGTCGTAGACGTCCATGGCCTCGGGCACGAAGGACTGGGCGTACAGCCGGCGCCCGGCGGCCGACAGGTAGGGGTAGGCCTTGGCCGGCACGCCCCCCTGCTCGAAGTGCCACGCCAGGCTGTCGACCACCGCGCCAATGCGATGTCGGTACAGCCGCTCCATCGCGGTGCCGACCCTGCGATGGAGATCCTGGCGCCGATCCAGGGCCAAGGACTCCAGCAACAGGTCCCGGAGCCGGGGGCGAGCCAGGCCGTAGAACTCGTCGGTCCCGACCTGGCGCTGCCGGGCGACGCCGCCGTCCAGCAGCTCGTCGATCTGGTCCAGCAGCTGCTCCTCGGTGTCGCCGAGCGCCTCGAGCAGCACGTCCAGGTTGATCTCCTGGCGGGCGATGGCGATGGCCGCGGCGACCGCCCGGGCCTGGAGGCTCAGCGGCTGGAGGCGCTCGCGCAGGGCCTCACGGATGCTGCTGGGCAGCGGGAGCTTGGTGCGTGTGACCTCGGACAGCTCCAGGCCCAGGGTGTAGTCGCCACTCTCGCCCGGATGGATCACCCCTTCCTCGACCAGTCCGCGGATCATCTCCACGATGAAGTGGGGATTGCCCTCGCCCTCGCGCCGGAGCCGGTCCGCGAGCCTCCGACTGCGCAGGTCATCGGGCAGGAGCTGGAGCAGGAGCTCCTCGACGGCCGTGCTCTCCAGCGGCGCCAAGACCATGTGGAGCATGCCCAGATCTGGGTCGTCGATGAGGTCCTGGAGTGGGTCCACGCCATCGGGGGGGCGCCGGGTCAGCACGAAGTACACCGGGTCCTCGGCCAGGCCCAGGTGGTTCCGAAGCAGGAAGGCCAGCAGGTCCGCCGTGCCCCGATCGGCGTGGTGCACGTCGTCGAGCAGGATCACCCGGGGCAGGCGCTCCCGCAGCAGGTCGCGGAAGGCCGAGAGCACCAGGAAGCGCTCCACCGGGCCTTCGCCATCGCGAAAGGCCGCCTCGAGTGCTTCGGGCAGGGGCGCGTCCGCCGGCACCAGGTCGCTCAGCACCTCGGCGAAGCCGCCAAAAGGCGCGTCGTCCGGGTCGCACTGTCCCGATGCGACGGGCAGCCCCATCTCGAAGGCCCACGAGTGGAGCTCAGCGAGCAAGCGAGAGCGCCCAAATCCCGAGGGGGACTCCAGCAGGACGACGCTCCCCCAGCCCGACGGCAGGGCGGCCAGGCACTCCCGCAGCCGGGCCTGCTCTCGGGTTCGTCCGACCAGCGTGGGGGGCCAGTGCTTCAGGTCGACGCTGCCCTGCTGGGCCTTGGACCGGTCCAGCACGCCGAGCAGGTGTTGGGCCGAGCCATAGCGCTTGGCGGGGTTCTTCTCGAGCAGCCGCAGGGTGATCTCGTTGAGGTGGGCCGGCACGAAGGGGTCGAGCTCGCGCGGCGGGCGGGGCGCCATGTTCAGGTGCTTCTCCAGGTACCCGGGCAGGGTGCGGGCGTTGAAGGGCCGCTTGCCCGCCAGCATCAGGTACAGCACCGCCCCCAGGGAGTAGAGGTCCGCCCGGGCGTCGACCGGCTCCCCTCGGATCTGCTCCGGAGACATGTAGGCCACCGTGCCGACCATCTCGCCAGCGATGGTCAGGTCATGTCCCGGGGCCTTGGCGACCCCGAAGTCCATCAGCTTGGCCCGACCGTCGGCCTGGACCCGCACGTTGCCCGGGGTGATGTCCCGGTGGACCAGCCCACGCTCGTGGATGTAGGCCAGGGCCGACGCCAGCTGGACCAACACGGCCTCGGCCTTCTGGAAGCGCCGCGCCGGCGGCTCGTCCTTCCAGGTCCGCACCAGCTCGCGCAGGTCCTCTCCCTCGACCTCTTCCATCGCAAACCACGCCCGGCCCTCCCAGCTTCCGTGGTCGTGGGCCCGGGTGATGTTCGGGTGATCCAGCTGGCCGAGCAGCCGGAATTCCGCCGCGAAGCGCTGCCGGGCCTCCTCCCTTTCCTCGAGGCCCGCCAGCAACAGCTTGAGCGCCCGGTGCTCCCCACTCTCGCGGTGCACCACCCGAAACACCACGGCCATGCCCCCCCGCCCCAGTCGGGAGACCACCGTGTAAGGCCCGATCTCCGCCCCTTCGGAGGGCTCAGCGGGGGGCAGCACCGAGGTCATGACCGCTCAGCTCCTGGGGGCCGATATATAGTCCCCGGAAGGACTCGGAATGCAGATCGAAGCCTACGCCGTCAGCGACACCGGCCCCGTCCGGGAGAACAACGAAGACTACTGGCTCGTCGACGTCGACGGGGGACTCTTCATCGTGGCCGACGGCATGGGGGGCCACGCCGCGGGCGAGGTCGCGTCCCGGATCGCGGTCGAGACGGTGCAGGAGATCATCCTGGGCGACGACGATCCCGAGGAGACCATCTTGCAGTCGATGGTCGAGGATCCCCACGACCTGCTCCGGGAGCGCCTGCGCTACGCCATGAACCAGTCGGGCCAGCAGATCCGCAAGGCCGTCGAGGAGAACAACTCCTACGCCGACATGGGCACCACGCTGGTCGTGCTCCTGATCGAAGAAGGCCAGGCCCACCTGGCCCACGTGGGAGACAGTCGGGCCTACCTGTGGCGCGACGGGCGACTTCGCCGCCTGACCCGGGATCACACGGTGGTCCAGCAAGAGGTCGACGCCGGTCGCCTGACCCCCGAGCTGGCCCGCATCGTGCCCCACAAGAACATCCTGACGCGCTCGGTCGGCTACCACGGCCCGGTCGACCCCGACACGTCGACCCGAAACACCGAACCGGGCGATGTCTTCATCCTGTGCAGCGACGGCCTGACCGACCCGCTGGACGACAAGGATCTGACCCGTCTGTGCCAGGAATTCCACCCCGAAGACCTGGCCCAGTCGCTGCTCGAGAGCGCGATGGCGGCGGGGGCGGACGACAACACGACGGTGGTCGTGGTGGTGGTCGGAGACTGATCTCGGGCTGGTCCTGCCCGGGGCATCACGCGCTGGCGAATTCCTGCTTTGCCAAGTACGCCAGCACCCCGTCCTGGGACATCGCCCGGTGGTGGTGGTACCCCTGCTGGCGCTGACACCGCAGCTTCATCAAGGCCTCGGCCTGGGCCCGGGTCTCGACATTCTTGGCCGTGACCTCGATGCGCAGCCGGGTGCAGATCTCGAACAGGCCCTCGATCACGATGGCTCGGCGGGGATCGACCTCGAGCCCCTCGATGACCTGGGGGGCCAGCTTGACCTCATCCAGGGGGAATTGGGCGATCAGGTCCAGGCGCAGGCCGTCTGACCCGAAGCCGTCCAGGCACAGGCGCACCCCCAAGGAGCGCACGGCCTTGATCCGGTCCACGATCGCCTGGGTGTCTCCGCCCAACAGCACCTCTTCGCCGATCTCCAGACTGAGCTGGTGGGGCCGCAGACCATGGGTCTCCAGCGTCTTCTCGATCGCATCCGCGAGCTGGGGGTCGGCGAACTGATCGGCCGTGAGGTTGAGCCGTAGCCCAGGCACCATCATGCCGATGTCGTGCTGCCACGCGGCCAGGTCTTCACAGGAGCGCTGGAGCACCCAGTCCCCGAGCAGACGACCGAAGCCCAGCTGCTCGGCGACGTCCAGGAAGGCCCCGGGCAACAACACGCCCTGCTTGGGGTGGGCCCAGCGAACCAGCGCCTCCAGGCCCACGACCCAACCGGTCCCGGCGTCCAGCACCGGCTGGTACTCGAGCTGGAACTCGCCTCGCTCGAGCGCTCGCACCAGCGCATCCGGACCCTCCATGGGCGGCAGCGAGGGGGTCGGCTTGCGACGGAGCTCCTTGTCCCGGTACATGTCCTGGTCGGCCCGGTCGATCAGGTTGCCGTCGTAGGCGTCGCCACTGTTCGTCACCGCCAGCCCGACGCTGGCGCCCAGGGAGATCTCCAGCCCGTCGATGACCATCGGGTTGTCCAGGGCCTCCTGGAGACGCTGCTTGGCCGCCCGCGCCGCAGCGCAGGCCCGCGGCCCCTGAAGCAACACGGCGAACTCGTCGCCGCCCATGCGGGCCAGCAGGTCCCGGGGGCGCAGTGTGCGCTCCATGCGGCGGGCGACGGCCTGCAGCACCCGGTCGCCGGCCCCGTGGCCCAGGGTGTCGTTGATCTCCTTGAAGCGATCCAGGTCGACGTACAGCACCGCCGCCTCCCAGACCCGACCGCGCTCGACCTCGGCCAGGGCCCGCTCCAGGCTGCGCACCAGCCGCTCCCGACGGGCCAGGCCGGTCAGCTCGTCCCGCTCGGCCCGGGCCCGCAGGCTGGACTCGGCACGGCCCCGCACCAGGGCGTAACGAATCGTACGGTCCAGCAACCCCGGCGTCAGACGCCGCTTGCTGATCAGGTTGGTCGCACCCAGTGCCAGCGCCCGCTCGTCGACCTGGGGGTCGGGGGATCCGGTCAGCACCACGACGGGCGTGGGCAGGTCTTCGTCCTGGCATGCGCTCAACAGGTCCGCGGCGGTCTCGCTGACCAGGTGCCAATCCGAGAGGCAGACGTCGTGCTCGCGCTCGCGAAGCCGCTCCAGTGCCACGTCTACACTGGTCACCCACTCGACCACGTAGCAGCGCTTGCGCACGCGTAGGAGCAGCTCTTCGGTGAGGCGCGCCTCGGCCGCCCGATCCTCGACCAGGAGGACGCGGAGGAGCTGGTGATCCGAGCCTAGGGAGGCGTCTGGCAAGGAAGGCCTCTGTGCTCTGGGCGGAGCCCGGGCCAGCAGGTCTACGGATCCAGCGGAGTCGATCTTGAGGGCGTCGCCGACTTTTCTTCGCGACGCCTCAGACCCAGCGCCAGGAGCCCGCCGAGGAGCCCCAGCGGACCTGGTCTCTGGCCGGTCTGGAGCGCGCACCCCAGACCGGTCTCGTCCGGCGGCAGCTGGCCGGCGGCGCCGGAGCTGGGCTCGACTTCGCTCACGTCGAGGGTGGTGCTGTTCTCTCCGTCCCCGCCCAGGTCCAGGGCTTCGGTGATCCAGTCCACGTCGATGTCGACCCGGGCCGTCGCCGAGCCGCCGTCGTCGCACAGGGTCTCGCCTTCGTAGGCCCAGACGTACGACGCCACGCCCACGATGGTGTCGTTGTCCGGATCGATGGCCGGGCCGCCGGAGTCCCCCAGGCACAGGTTGTCCCCGCCCGGGTCGTAGTGGTCCACGTGGGTCGCGTCCACGCCCAGGATCGGCAACATGACCTCGCGCTTGACGCCGATGTCGTCCTTGTTCCAGCCCGTGATGCCGAAGCCCACGTGCCACAGGTCCCGGCCCTCCCAGGACGAACCCACAGTGCTGGTGTTGAGCCCCAACACCTCGCCGTCCAGGCCGTGGTCCAGCACGAGCACGGCGATGTCGTGGGCCAGGCTGTAGTCGTCGTAGTCCGGGTGGGTCAGGATGTCGTCGATGCGGGCCAGCTCGTCGACCAGGCCGGTGGTCATGTCCGCCCCGGTGGCGAACCACAGCTCCAGGTCTTCGGCCTCGACCTCCGCGGCCAGATCCCCACAGTGGGCCGCCGTGAGCACCCGGTCGGTGGCGATCAGCGCGCCGGTGCAGAACACGACCCCCGCGTCCTGGTTGGCCGTCAAGCCCAAGAGGGCGCCCACGCCGGTCCAGTCAGAGGTCTTCGAGCCCCCCACGACCGGGGGCGGAGCCTGGGCCCATGCGGCGCCCAGCAGTGCCAGGATCAAGCCCTGCGTCGTCGCCCCAACGCCACCAGCGGCAGCCACCAGCAGACCCACAGGGGGACCGGCGCGGTGGCGCACCCACCGCCCGAGGAGAGCGTCTCGTCGTCCGGCCGGCTCGGCAGCTCGTCGTCCCACCAGCCGGTGTCCAGGTCCTCGGTGTCCGAGTCGGCGTCCGCATCGGTGTCGGTGTCGGTGTCCGCGTCGATGTCCGTGTCGCTGTCGCCGTCCTCGACCCCGATGGTGTAGTCGACGTAGTCGGCGACCCAGCTCAGGTACTTGTCGACCCGCGTCGCGCCCGCGGCGCCCTCGGGGTGGTCGCACTGGGCCTGGCCGCCGGTGCGCACGTAGATGAACGCGTTGACGCCCACCAGCTCCCAGCCGTCGTCGCCCAGGGGCATGAGCGCGGCCCCACCGGAGTCCCCAGAGCACACGTTGCCCTGTTGGCCGGACTCGTCGTAGGTGTAGATGTTGTACCAATCGAGCGCTTCGATGTGCACCGTGACCGTGCGCTTGACCCCGCTGCCATTGCCGTTGTTGTCGTCGTTGCCCCAGCCCACATAGGTGATCTCGTCGCCGTAGTTCTGGGTGCCCAGCGCGTCGTGGTTCACCGGCATCGGCTCCACGTTTGAGATCGTGTTCTGGAGCTTCATGATGCCGATGTCGTGGTACCCGCTGCCCGTGTAGTCGGGGTGCAGGTGCATCTCGGTGACCTCGGTGATGCGCTCCAGGCCTTCGTCCCAGTCGGTGCCGGTCATGAAGTACGTGGTGCCGGAACCGTCCATGCTGTCCACACAGTGGGCCGCGGTCATGATCCACTGCTCATGGATCAGGGTGGCGCTGCACAGGCCCGAGCGATTCCCAGCCTCGTAGTACAGCATTCCCACCTGAGGAAAGTCGCTGGTGGTCTCGCCGTTGACGATGGGAGGCGGCGCCTGAGCGAGCGCGGTGGTCAAGGCCAGGGCCGCCAGGATCAACGGCGCCTCCGCAGGGCCAGGCCGATCAGACCCAGGCTCAGCCAGCCGAGATCCGCGGGGCTGCCGGTGGTGGCGCAGGCGGCGGTGGTCTCCGTGGTCGGCGTGCCGGGCAGCTCGTCGTCCCACCAGCCGGTGTCGGGCACGCCCCCGTTCGCGTCGCCGTCGGCGTCGCTGTCCGAGTCGGCGTCGCTGTCAGTGTCGGTGTCGGTGTCGGCATCGCTGTCGGAGTCGGTGTCGGTGTCCGAGTCGGTGTCCGTGTCCGAGTCCCCTTCCGGATCCGCGTCCAGATCGATGTAGTCCAGGAGCCAGTCGTAGTAGACGTCGACCCGGGTGGCCCCTGCGGCGGCTTCCTTGTCGTCGCAGTAGACCGGCCAGGAGTTGTCGAGCATGAAGCCAAAGGCATTCACGCCGACCAGCTCCAGCTCGCCGTTGTTCCGAGGGTACAGGGTGGCGCCGCCAGAGTCCCCGGAGCAGATGTTGCGGTTCTTGCCCGAGTCGTCGTGGGTGTAGACCACGCGCGAGTCGATGTAGTAGATGGGCACGTCGGTGGTGCGCTTGGTGCCAGAGCCGCTGCCGTTGTCGTTGCTGTTGCCGAAGCCCACATAGGTGACCAGCTCACCCTCGTAGACACTGTTGCTCATGCCGTCGTCGTTGACGGGCACCAGGTCCACGTTGCTGAGCGTGTTCTTGAGCTTCATCACGCCGATGTCGTGGTAGCCGGAATTCGACCCCGAGTACGACGGGTGGCGGTGCATCTCGGTGACCTCGGTCCACCGGGACGAGGTGTCGTCCCAGTCATCGCCGATCATGAAGTAGGTGTCGCCGTTGCCCTCCATGGACTCGACACAGTGGGCCGCAGTGATGACCCACTGCTTGTGGACCAAGGTGGCGGAGCAGATGCTGCCGGAGTTGCCGACCTCGTGGTACAGCAGCCCGACCGCTTCGTAGTCCGAGGTCACCGTGCCGTTGACGATGGGCGGTGGCGCCTGGGCCAGCACCATCGAGGGCAGGAGCGCGAGCAGCATGAGGTCTCCGCGGGGCATCCCCACGGCCCTCTTCGGCCCGTGGTGCGCTGGATTAATGCCAGGGTCTCACGACGGTCGCCACCCGGGGGCCAGAGAGTTGACGGGGGCTGAACTCCAGGGCCGGTCGGCGAGCCTCAGCGGCTGCGGGAGATCTTCAGCAGCACGCCTCCGATCCGGTCCGGGCGTTCCCGCTTGCGAGCCCGCATCTCGTCGTTGCACACCGGGTCCGACGCGGCCAGGGACGACAGCAGGCCCGACAGCACCGGGTCCCGCTCGGACGGCCAGATCACGGTGGCCTCGACCATCACCTTGCAGGCGTCGATGTGGCGCACGTTGCCCAGAGCGGTGGCGGCCGTGAGCTGCTCGCTGGTGTCTTCCCAGTTCATGAGCGCCGCCCGCAGGATCGGAACCACGCGGGGGTCTTCGCTGGGACCGAGCAGGCCCAGGGCGAGTCGCTTGACCGTCGGCTCGGGGTCGGTGGTGGCCAGCGCCATCACCTGGTCCAGCTGGTCCCGGACGGCCTGGGGGTTCATGGCGTAGAGCGCGTCCTTGCGCAGCTGCGGATCGGGGTCTTCCAGGGAGGGGCCGTCCGGGGTCCCGGACCCACACCCGAAGATCAGCCCTGCCAGCGCCACGACCACGTTCGCAGCCTACTCCAGGCGGTTAGAGCCCGGTCCGCTGACGCCGAAGGAGGCCCCATGATCCGCGCCCTCGCTCCCCTCGCCCTGTTGCTGCCGCTCCTGACCGCCTGTGGGGAGTCCGAGGAGGCTGCGAAGCCCGCGGCCGACACCCCGGCCGCCAAGCCTGCGGCCAAGGCGACGCCCAAGCCCACGGCAAAGCCCGCCGCCGATGCCGCCGCAGAGACGCCCCTGCCGGAGAACCTGCAGAAGTTGATGGACCCCAGCCAGCACGCCGCCACCGCGCCGGACACCTTCAAGGTGAAGTTCGAGACGACCGCTGGTGACTTCGTGATCCAGGTGAACCGCGCCTGGGCCCCCAACGGCGCTGATCGCTTCTACAACCTGGTCCAGGGCGGCTGGTTCACCGATGTCGCCTTCTTCCGGGTCATCGACGGCTTCATGGCCCAGTTCGGACTGCACGGCGAGCCCCGGCTGAACAAGGTCTGGCGGGACGCCCGCATCGACGACGACCCCAACACCGGCCACAGCAACACCCGCGGCATGGTCACCTTTGCCACCGCGGGCCCGAACACCCGGACCACGCAGCTGTTCATCAACTTCAAGGACAACGGCATGCTCGACCGCCAGGGCTTCACGCCCTTTGGCGAGGTGGTCGAGGGCATGGACACCGTGGACGCGCTGTACAAGGGCTACGGCGAGGGTGCTCCCCGGGGCCGTGGACCGAGCCAGGGGCTGATCCAGAAGTCCGGCAACGCCTACCTGAAGGACAAGTTCCCGGAGCTGACGTACGTCAAGGGCGCGTCGGTGCTCTGATCGGGCGGTGCTCAGCGCCGACGGTCGGCGCCCCGGCCCTGCCAGGCCACCTCGATGCGCTCCAGGGTGACCTGGTCCCCGACGTGCCGGGCACACCAGCGGGCCCGGATCAGGGCTTCTTCCTGTGCTTCGTAGTCGTCGAGCTGCCCCAGCACCCTCGCCCGCGTCGCCTGCAAGATGCCCTCGTGGCGCACCGATCCGAGGCGCCGGGCACAGGCCAGGGCCTCGCCGATCGCCGCCAGGGCGTCCTCGAACCGCCCCTCCTGCAGGGCCAGCTCGCTCCGCAGGGAGTGCTGTCGGGCCCGGCGGACGAGCGGAGCCGGTCCGAGGGGCAAGGTCGCGGCTCGGTCCAGGTGGCGAGCCGCTTCGAGGGTGTGCCCGCAGTGCATGCTCGCCAGGGCCATGTCCTCCAGCGAGCGGGCCTGTCGCCGGGGGTCACCCAGGGCGTCGGCGACCCTGAGCGACACGGCGAAGCGACCGTGGGCCCCCGAGACATCGCCCACCAGGAACGAGGCCCGCCCGAGCACGCCCAGGATGAACCAGACCACGGCGTCGTCCCCCAGCTGGCGTGCCCGTCGCAGAGCCTCTTCGAGGGGCGCCATGGCTTCGGCGGGACGCCCCTCACCACAGGCAGCCAGCTGCTGCCACACCACCAGGTACAGGCCCCACGGCCCGGGCATCGAGACGCCCTCCAGAGCCTGAAAGAGGGCCTCGAAGCGGCTGCTCTTGCCGACGTGGTACAGCACGGCACAGAGCCCGTGCGCGAGGGGGCCGAGCTGGGCGCTGCCGGTGTCCCGGGCCCAGCTGGCGGCGTCCTCCAGGTCCCCGAGGCGGTCCCAGAGCGCCCGTGCCGGGTCGAGTGGATCCCGACGGACCTGATCGGCGAGCCGCGCCACGAGCCGCTCCCGCGCGATCTGCAGGATCGCCCCGTGGTCACCGGCCAGGGATGCCCCGTCGAGTCGGTGTCCCGCATAGGCGCGGATGGACTCCAACATGCGGAAGTCGCAGCCGCCGGAGCCTCGACGCCGGACCGGGGCCAGGAGGTTCTTGTCCGCGAGCGCGAGGACCACGGCCGTGGCCTCGCCAGGTACCCGAAGCACCCCGGCCACGATGCACGCCGCCGTGGCCAGGTCGAAGGGACCGCGGACCACCGACAGCGCTGCCAGAGCCCGCTGGGCCTCGGGGCCGAGCAGGTCCCAGGACCACGCCAGGGTGCCAGCGAGGGAGTCTCCGGGCCTGGCAGAGCTCGGGCGGCGCGACAGCAGGACGAAGCGAGCATCGAGCCCCCGCAGGATGCCCTCCGGGCCCAGCTGGTGGCTGCGACCCGCGGCCAGCTCGATGGCCAGGGGCAGGCCATCCAGACGCCGCACCAGCTCGTTGATCGCCGGGCCCGCGCCCTGCAGGTCCCGGTCCGGAGCCGCCCGACGGGCCCAGGCGATGAAGAGCGCGCTGGCGGGGACTCTCTCGAGCTCCGCCAGAGCGCGCACGCCCAGGTCGGGCAGCACCAGAGGTCGGACCGACAGGAGCCGCTCACCGCGCAGGCCCAGTGGCTCGCGACTGGTCACGAGCGCACGGAGTTCGGGGGCCCGTGACATCCAGCCAGGCAGGGCCCGTGACAGGGGGTCCAGCACGTGCTCCGCGTTGTCCAGCAGGAGCCAGAGGGGCCCGGCCCGGGCCATCAGCGCGGCCGGGTCGGCACCGGCCATCAGGGCATCGGGGCTGACGGCAGCCGCGACGCGGTGCTGCAGATCCGCGGCGTCTCGCACCTGGCGCAGGTCGACCCGGGCGATCCGCCCCAGGGCGGAGTCCACCAGGTTCGCTTCGGCCAGGGCGGACTTGCCCACACCCGGTGGACCGGTGAGCGTGACCCAGCGAGCGCCCCGGAGCCACAGGCTGGACAGGGTGGACAGCTCCTCCCGCCGGCCGAACAAGCCCGGGCCTTGGGTGGGCGAGAAGGGGGGCGGCGTCTCGACCTCGAGGCGGTAGCCGAGCCCGCGGGCCGTCAGCAGGAAGACAGGCTCGCCGGGATCCGGCTCGATCTTGCGCCGTAGGGTCTTCACCGTGGTGTCGACCGTGCGCGAGCTCACGCCCTCGCGGTAGCCCCAGACCTCGGAGAGCAGCTCCCGCCGGCTGGTCGCCACCCCGCGGCGGGCATGCAGATAGGCCAGCAGACGGGCCTCCAGAGGCCGGAGGGTCGCCCGAGCCCCACCGGGCAGGGCGACCCAACGCCCCTGCAGGTCAACCACCCGGCGGCCGAGGCGGATGCGCCCCAGCTGGAGATGTTCGTCCACGCCCCGACTCCTGCGCCACCCCAGACCGCGACGAGTCCGGCCGTTGCGTCTGACTACGGGACGAAACCAGGGGTGGATCACAGCGTCAGCTCCGGGGGAGGGGGCCAGGCCACGCCAAGGCCCAAGGCCGCGAGGGGAAGGAGCGGCCCGAGGCCCGCTGGCAGCAAGGGCTGGAGCAGCCCGGCCCCGATCACGAGGACCAGCAGACCGGAAGCCTGGCGGTCGGCGCACCCGGTGCGGGACCAGCGCCAGGCCACCACGCCGAGCAGGGTCCAGCCCCCCAGGCCCGCCAAGACGGCCAGCGCCACGTGGCCGGCGGGCAGGGCGACCCCGAACCCGGCCAGGGCCAGGGCCGCCACCGCCACCGCGGACTGGGCCGACCCCCACGCACGGGGCACGGGGGTCGGTCGAGAGAGCGCCTGGGCCACGCTTAGAACCCGCCCGGGTAGCTCGGGGTCTCGCTGCTCTCGCTGCTCTCGCTGCTCTCGCTGCTCTCGCTGCCCATGTCCGGCATGTCGGTGTCGCCCATGTCCATGCCCCCGTCTCCACAGGTCGTGCCGGTGCGGAAGCTGCACCGGGTCGGGCCCTCGAGGCTCTTGTTGCGAGCGACTGTCAGGTTGAAGGAGCCGGGACCCGGCGGATCGATCAACACGGTCACGTTGAACTCGGCGCGGCCCGTCAAGGTCACGATCCGCTCCACCTCCGACTTGTCGGTGTCGTCCCCGTTGGCCCCCGTGATCGGGGTCGGGGACTTGGCGCGGGCGACCCGCGACGTCCAGACGTCGGCCGACACGTTGGTGGACGCCTCGCCTGAGCCGTAGAGCGGGTGCGTGCCGGAGATGGTGACGCTGATCTCCGAGGTGCTGCTGCACTTGGAGCACGCCCCGGACGATGCCGTGCTCGCTTCGGCATAGGCCTCGTCGCAGTCCGTCTCGCACGTGGTGCACTCGAATTCGTCCTCGACGCTGCCGCCCGCGCCGTCGCAGAGGCCCTCGCCAGCACACGTCATGGTGTCTTCGAGCTGGCCGCAAGAGCTTAGGGCCTCGAGCATCTCCTGGGCGTAGTCGTCGGCATAGCTGATGCCCGTCAAGGCGGGCTCGCCTTCTTCCTCGGGGGGCTCCGGCTCGGGTTCGTCGTCGCTCCAGGCGAAGACACTGGGCATCAGGAACAGAGAGGAGAGCAACAGCGCGGTCATCGGACACCTCCGACATCAGAGGGGGTGGGACTGAGATCCGAGTCATGGCAGCCCGGATCGGGGGTCTGGAGGGGCTCGAAGGCGCAGATGCGCAGGAAATCGGACACCGGGTGATCGACCATGTCGACCGCGTCGTCATGCACCGCCTCGGTCATCCACTGGGAGGCGCTGAGCAAGGTGCAGCCGTCGAGCCCTTCCTCGTCACAGGAGAGCCAGGCCTGGCCGATGGCAGTCGGGTAACGATCGTGCTTGTACCGCCAGCCCGCTTCGCGGTGGTACGGATTGTCCAGCGCCCGGGTGGTCTTCTGGAAGCCCACCTGGACCAGCAGGCGGCCCTGCTGACCCGGTTGCCGCCGGACCTGGCGCAGCCTTGCGCGCGTGTCGGTAGAGAACACGATGGACTCGAGGTCCCAGGCGTCTGCTTCGGTCGTCCCGGGGATGACCCAGGTGTCGCCGAGCTCGACCTCGGCATCGGGCAGGAGCGCCCAAGGGAGCAGCTCCCGAGGCACATAGGTGCCATCGGAGGAGGTGATCTCCCCGGTGGTGTCGATGTCGTAGGCGAGCTCACCGTGGGCGATCTCCCAGAAGTCGTTGGCGGCGAAGGACACGGTGTTGTCCAGACCAAAGCTCAGCTCGACCGCCACATGGGCGATCTCGTCTCCCCGCCGGAACGTCGCGATCTCGTAGGCGTGGGTGACGTCCCGGGGGGCCTGGAAGAACAGACTCACGGGGGCGTCCACCGATGGGCCGAGGCCGACAGCGGCACCACGAACGTTGCCGTCTGCAGGGCTGAGCGCCCACACGGCGACGGCGCTCAGCGCCAACAGGGCACCGCCCCCAAGGACGGCGTGGAGGGTCTCTCGAGTCATGGGGTCCTCACTGGGTCTTCCCGTTGCCGGGCCCGGCATCGGCGCCGAGGAGCGAACGGTACGGGCCGCGAACAACCGAACGGAAGGGTGATGACACAGCCTTCGAATGATGTGACACAAGGTCGAGATTGTGACTTCCTACACAGTCCCTCCCGGGAACGGAGAGCCTGGCGAGGCATCTGGGTAGACTGCGCGCACCATGGGTCACCCGCGCGCTCTCCGTTCCTCCCGACTCGCTCTCGAAGCTGCGGGAGCAGCCGTGCTTGGCATGGGGGCCGCCTGGACCCTCTTCCCGGCCCAGGCCAGCCTGGTCGGCGTGTTCCTGGCCAGCTTGCTGTGCCTGGACGGCACCGAACGAATCCTCGAGAACAGGTCCTGTTCGCTCCAGCAGGACCCGTCCCAGTTGCGTTCCTCGAACCGGACGGCGGTCTGGCAGACGACCGCACTGTTCGCGGGTGCGATCGCCGGGTTCTCCGTGCTGGGACTGAAGCTCACCCTGCCCACCGCCCACGCCATGTTCGGCGCCCAGCTCGTGGACTACGGCCCGCTGCTGTTCCCCGAGCTGCACTTCGGCGACCTGCAGGGCCTGATTCGCAACAACGTCTATGTCCTGGTGTTCTTCCTGGTGCTGGGGGTGCCCTTTCGGGTGGGCGGGTTGCTGTTCGCAATCCTGTGGAATGCGTCGGTCTGGGGCGCCAGCTTTGCCGTGGTCGCTCGGCGCTGGGCGGGTGCCACCGACGGCCTGGACACGCTCGAGGCGTGGCTGCGCGTGAGCGCGGCCTGCACGCCCCACATGGCGATCGAAGCCCTGGGCTACGCGGCCGGCGGCCTGGCGGGTGTGCTGATCGGCCGGGCCCTGCTGTGGGGCCGGTCCACCCAGGACCCCCTTCCCCGGGAGGTCTTCTCCGGGCTGGCCCTTGCGGCGACAGGCATGGCGCTGGTCCTGTCCGGCGCGGCCTTCGAGGCCCACGTGACGGGCCGGCTGGTCGCCTGGTTCAGCGCCGGCGTGGGGTGAGCAGCAGACCGGCCAACAGGAGCGCCATCAGGGCCGGAAACGCCAGCGGGTGACGCCGGTACCCGGTGTCGACCGTGGCGACCCGAACCGGCACGACCCGGGTGACGGCCTCGAAGGGCCGGGTCATGCCCCGCAGCGCGCCCGTCGGCTCCGCCACGAAGGAGATGCCCGTGTAGGCCGCCCGAATCACCGGCAGCCCCAGCTCGACAGCCCGGACCGCGGCCACCATGCCGTGGAGGTGCGGGCCCGGGCCTCGCCCGAGCCAAGCGTCGTTCGTCACGTTGACCAACAGGTCGGCCGGGGGCAGCTCGGTCAGCGCCCAGGGGAGCACGACCTCGTAGCAGATGGCGGCCACCGCGCGGAAGGGGCCGATGTGGAAGGTCTCCGCGCCCCGGCCGGGGCGAAGCTCCCGCACCCCCGACCGCACGGCTTCGGGCCACGGCAGGGCGTCGCGGCCCGGCAGGGACTCGGTGAAGGGCATGGCGTAGCGCTTGTCGTACCAGCCCAGGCGCCGCCCAGCGTGGTCCAGCTGGACCACCGCGTTGCGCCAGTCACTCCAGGGCGGCCCCACCGGGTCGCGCACGGACAGGCCCGCCAGGAGCGACACCCCAGCGGGCGGCACCAGCCGCTGCCAGCTCTCGGGCATGGGGACCGCCGCTGCGGTCTCGGGCCAGACGACGAGCTCGGCCCCCAGCTCTGCGGCGGCACGGGTTCGGGCCGCCCAGTCCGATCCGTCCCGCCGCCGCTCCGCTGCATCGGTGCCCTTTGGTGCCGCCGACTGGAGCTGCCCCCAGCGCAGGACTGGCGCCTCGCCCAGCTGGGCCTCCAGGGCGGTGCGGCGACCGTGGCCCCACCCGCACACCGCGGCCAGCAGGACCAGGACCAGCGTGAGCGGTCGCCACCGGGCCCGCTGGGTGCCCGCGGCCAGCCAAGCGTGCGCGATCCCGGCACTCACCAGCCAGACCAGAAAAGTCAGCCCCGAAGCCCCGGTCACCGAGACGACCTGGACCAGGTCGGCCACCTGGTACTGGGGCAGGCCCTGGGCGTAGGGGATCACGGCCAGGTGAGCCGTGGAGACCTCGCACAACACCAACAAGGCCGGGACGGCGCAGACCCACGCGGCGCCCAGCCGATCCCGCAGCCACGGCACCGAGCCGACGACCAGAGCCCCCGTCGGCGCCCCGAGGGCTCCCATCACGAGCCAGGGGCCGGCGGCGGCGGCTGGAGCGAGCCCGTGGAAGTCCCGCAGGGTCCCCGGCACCCAGCAGAACACCAACAGCTGAACAGACACGCCGTAGATCGCACCGAGCCAGGCCGCACGCAGCGGTCGCGACCACGCGGCCGCCAACAGCACGGGGACCGCCGCGACCCACTGCAGCCAGGCCAAGCCCCAGGGCGGGCAGCTCAGCCACAGGACCACGGCCGAGACCCCTGCCAAGGCCACTCCCCCCACCCGGTGTTCGCCACACGCCCGCACCCGAAGACCCTGCCAGAGCGCCTCCGTGAGGTGGACGAGACCTGGGCGAAGGCTGCGAGTGGTTCCTGTGAACAGGTCTCCAGCCCTTCCGTGAACCCTTGTCAACGAGATGTCAAGCACCAACACCCAACCTCGGACCGGGGAAATCCTCCCCTCAGAGGAGGTGTGCATGCAGCTCTCAGGGGGCTTTGTCAGGCTGGCCGAGGCAACCGTCCAGCGCGGGGAGCACGCCATTCACCTGCGCCCCAAGGAGCGGGCGCTCTTGGCCTACCTCTCCTCGCGAGCCGGCGAGACCGTGAGCCGAGAGGAGCTGCTCCAAGAGGTGTGGGGCTACCGACCCGGCGTGATCTCCCGCACCGTGGACTCCACCATCCAGAGCCTGCGCCGCAAGGTCGAGCGCGATCCGCGGGCCCCCCGCCATCTGTGCACCGTGCACGGCGAGGGCTATCGCTTCGTCGCCCCACCGTCGGTGGGCGGCACGGCGCGCTTCGGGCACTGGGTGGGCCGCGACCAGGCGCTGGACGCGCTGCGCCGCTGGTGGCGACTGGGCAGAGGGGTGATGTGCGTGCATGGTGCGCCGGGGATCGGCAAGTCTCGGCTGGTCGCCGAGCAGCTGTCCCGGGAGGGGGCTCCGGCGCTCGTGTTCGCACCTGGCCGGGCCGATGTGTGGCCCGAGCCCCCTCTGCCCCTCGCCGAGCTGGAGAGCACCCTCGCCGGAGACCCCCTCCCCGACGCCATCGCGCTGGACGGACTCGACGGCGACCGGGTCGACCAGGCACGGGCTCTGCGGCTCTGCCAGACCCACGCCCAGCGGACGCGCTGGCTCCTGACCGCCCGTGCGCCTCCCGCGCTGGATGGCGCCCACTACCATCGCCTGGGCATGCTCCCCCCGCGTGAGGGGCTGACGCTACTGCGACAACTCCTGAGCGGGCGTCCAGGCCAGCGCCGCTGGGGACAAGAGCTGCACGAGCTGGTGGCTTGCACCGACGGCCAGCCGGCCGCGCTCTACGCCCTGGCCAGACGCCTGCGCCACAGCACACCGGCGGCTGAGCTGGGCCGACTCCGAGCGCCGGGCTCGTCGACGCTCTGGCCCGAGCTGTCGGGATCCCTCGAGGCGAGCTGGGCAGACCTGCCGAGCTGGGGAGTGCAGGTGTTGGCGCAGTGCGCGATCTTTCGCGATCCGTTCACCCTCCAGGCTGCGAGCCGCTGGCTCGTTCGGCCCCCCGGAGCCCCCCCGCTGAGCCAGTGCCTGGCCATGGTCGCGGACCATGGCCTGCTGGAGCGCCTGCCCGGTGCCCCTCTGCGCTACCTCATGCTGGCTGTGATCCGCTGCAGCGCCCGGGAGCGACTCGCCGACCTGGCCACCAAGCGGGGTCCCACATGAAGGCGTGCACGACGAGCATGCCCAGGGAGAGGCTGGCGAAGTCCACGAGCACGAGCAGCGCAGCGTGCATGACGACCGCTCCCCCCCAGAGCATCGGCCGGAGCCTGGGGAAGAGGGCCAGCGGCGCGTAGAGCAGCTCCAGCAGCAAGCCGCCGGTCGTGGCCAGGCGCAGCAGAGCTGCCGGGGCGCCGAGCAGCGCAGTCCGCACCAAGCTCTCGCGGGCCAACGGGTTGTCCAGGACCCGGGCCAGCGCCGAGCCATCGACCCACGAGGGACTGCCGAGCTTGTGCCACCCGCTGTAGGTATAGGCGAGGGAAGCGACCACCCAGAGAGCCGCGACGAAGGGCACTGGGACCGCCGTGGCGTCGCCGGCCCGGCGGGGCAGCGCCGCGTGCCAGAGCAGCAACCAGCCCACGAAGGGGAGGGCCGGGTTCTGGATGAGCGGCTGACGGACGAAGAGCCCGACGAGCACCAACCAGGCCAACAGAGCACTGCACCGTGGCCACCGCCCCAGAGCCAGGGCGAAGCCTGCCAGCGCCCCCAGAGACACCCAGGCTGGGCCGCCCGCCCCGAAGATCTCCCTGGCCCAGGGCAGGGCGGTGGCCAGGAGTCCCGCCACGTAGAGCCCCAACACGGCTCTGACCCGGCGGTGCTGTGGGGCGGTCAGGGGGGACACGCCGCCTCCGCCAGGCGGGTCTGGTGACCCGCCGTCAGCCGCACGACGACGCGACCTCCAGGGGGTGGCACGGGCAGCCCGAGCTCCGCCCCGACGCCGTCCCCGGCACAGAAGCCGCGGATCATCGTGCGGTGCCACAGGGCTTCGAGCTGCCCGCGCTGCAGGTGCCACCCATAGGCGAGCGCGGCGGCGTAGACGCTGCGCCGCAGGAAGGGTCCTCGGGCCCGGGCCTGCACTGCGGGCTCGATGGCCACCTGGTGCCAGGATCCGTCGGCTGACTCGATCGCGATCTCCGTCCGTGCCGCGAAGACCTCGAAGCCGGCGACCGCGCTGAACACCCGGGGCGCCGGAGAGGCCAGGCTGAGGGCCGCCGGGGTCCGCAGGGCGTGCCAACCCGTCGTGGCACCGAGCATCTGCGCGAGTCCCAGCGCCACCAGGCCTGCGGCCCTCAGCCGGACACCGCGCGCTCTCCGGTCGGTCCGTGGGTCCTGCTCGGGCACACCCAGGCTACGGGCCGACGAGACCGCCGGATCACCGACCTGGGAGACCCTAGGCTCGGGTTTCGTCGTTTCGGACCGAGCAGGCGACGCCATATCGCGATTTCAGGCGCTTACGGACCGACCGAGCGGGCGTTAGCCCGTGACCGAGGGCAGTAAGTGGCTGAAATCGTGAGAGGGCGAGGATGCGACGGGAGAAATGACGAAATTCGAGCCTAGGACTCAGGGCAGTGCGACGAACCCCAGCGACAGCTCGTCGCCTTGGCGCAGGGCGATGGCGATCACCCCGTCGCCCGTCACCGACACCGAGCAGTCCTCGAGGGCCGACGAGGACGGCGCGGGCAGTGGCCAGTCGTCGACGTTGGTCGAGCTGAGCGGCTCGGTCACGAACAAGGTCAGCGAGCCGTCGTCGCCCACCCCACAGGACACCACCTCGCCACTGGGCCCGGACGCCACGTCGACCTCTTCGATCACAGCCGACGTGGTCACTGCGGCGGCCGAAGTCGAGGCCTCGGGGGTGCTGTCCTCGTACCAGTAGTTGTAGAAGACGATCCAGGGTGTGCCGTCCTCGTACTGGTAGGGCAGGACCCGGGACCAGTACCCGAACTCCCAGGTGAATTCGATCTCGGTGTACACGTAGTCGTAGTCCACCCACGTCGACTGGAGGCTCAGCTCGCCGGCCAGGATGTCGTAGGTCTCCATCGGCGGATCGACCTGGCCGGTGACCAGGTAGTAGTCCAGGTACAGGGTCTCGTCGTAGTCGCAGTGCTCGTAGAGCATCGTGGGCTCGAATGCGTACCGAGCGCCAGACGCGTCGCCGGCCAGGAGCTCCGCGAGCGACAGCTGGGCGGCCTCGACGCCGCCTCCGCGGGCGCTGCAGCCGACCACAGAGACATCGCTGCTGCGGGAGAAAGCGACCTGGAGGTCGTCGAAGAGCGTGCCCAGCCCGACCTGTTGCCAGCTCACGTCGGACCAGCTGTCGGCCAGGACGTCGTAGGCGTCCAGCCGCAGCACGCGCCCGGTGGTCGCGTCAAAGGAGCGGGCCCAGATGAACGCATCTTCGGACGCGAAGAAGTCCGCCGCTTCGCCCTGGACCCCGATGCTGCTGACCGAGCCCGTGGACACGAAGTCGACCTCGCCCGCCAGCGGGTCGTCCGCGTCGAGACTGGAGACCAGCATGGCGTCGTAGAGGGTGCCGGAGCCGTCATCGAACTCCACGGCTGACCAGCCCACGTGCAGGCGCTCGTCGCTGCCGGAGTCGGTGTAGGCCAGGGTCGGTCCCCGGACGTAGCTGGAGTCCCGGGTGTCGATGGCGGTCCAGGTGAACGTGTCGGCGTCGCCGTCGCAGTCGCCGTCCAGGAAGTCTCCGAGCTGCTCCAGCCCGCCGGGATGCACGGCGTCCGTGCTGTCGTCGCAGTCGCCGGCGTTGTCGACGTAGCCGCTGGGCTGGTCGCAGGCCGTGGTGGACGCGTCTCGGTCGCCGTAGCCGTCGTCGTCGTCGTCCAGGTACCAGGTGACCGGATCGAGGGGGGTGTCGTCGTCGTCGATCAGGTCGTTGCAGTCGTTGTCGACGCCGTCGCAGAGCTCGTCGGCGCCGGGCTTGATGGTGTCGTCGTCGTCGTTGCAGTCGCCGGACTCGGCCACGTAGCCGCTCGGCTGCTCGCAGTCTTCGAGCACCACGTCGGTGTCGCCGTAGGTGTCGGAGTCGCCGTCGGCGTACCAGGTGAGCAACACGCCGTTGTCCGCGACCGTGTCGCAGTCCTGGTCCACGCCGTCGCACTGCTCTTCTGCCCCCGGGTAGATCACCGGGTCGTCGTCGTCGCAGTCCACGTCGGTGTCGAAGCCGTCGCCGTCGATGTCGTCGTCGGGGGTGGTCCCGTCGCAGTCGTTGTCGATGCCGTCGTAGGGGACCTCGGCCGCGTCGGGGTGTACATCTGCGTCGGCGTCGTCGCAGTCGTCACCGCCCCAGGCGGCGTCCACGAAGCCGTCACCGTCGACGTCGGTGAGCTCGGCCTCCTTCAGGTCGACCTCGTCGTCGGAGACCCAGAGACAGCCAGCAAGGAGCAGGAGCAAGGACATGGGGCCTACCATCGCCGGGTCAGGGTCAGGCCTGCACCCTGGTCGAGCAACACGAAGCCCACGCCACCCACCGCCAGGCCGATCGCACCGACCCCTAGGCCGACCAGTGTGAGGGTGTTCGTGCGGGTCTGGTGGCTGGCGAGGGCCGTGGGATCGGTCTCGGCGTCGAAGGCCCGATGGCTCAGGCCTGCCGCGCCCAACAGGGCACCGCCGGCGACCAGACCGACCGCACCGCCGGCCAGCGCACCCATGCGTGCACCTCCGGCCATGCCTGCGCCGCCGCCGTCGGCCACGGGCTCAGGGGCTGTGGCCACCTGGGTGCCCAGTGGGAGCACGCGGGCTTCCCGGGTGCTCACCCGGACCACCCGGGCCTGGAGCGGCTCCTCGGGCGTCTCCCGCCACTGCAGAAGGTGGTTGCCCACCGCCACGTCGGCGTCGACCCCGACCACGAGCGGGCGCCCGTCGAGCCAGGCGTCGACCTGGCCCTCGATGCGCAGGGTACCGCCGGGGGTGTCCAGGACCTGCTTGCGCACCAGGTCGTAGGCAGTCGCGGCGTCGTCGCCCAGAAGAGGGTCGATGACGGCCAGGGGCGCCACAGCGACCGCCCGCTCGAACAGGACTTCGGCCGCGGTCTGGTCCCCCATGTACAGCTCGACGGACCCCGCCAGCTGGAACAGGCTGGTCAGGACCACCGTGTTGATCGGAGACGCCTGGCACTCCAACCCCGAGGTGGCCTGGAGGGCGAGCTCGTGCGCGACGTCCAGGTCGACGTCGTTCAGCGCCGTGGTGATGCCGGTGATGGCGTCGCCCAGGTCCGGACAGTCGCCTGCCAACGCAGCACCGACCCACAGCAGCATCACCGGATCGCGCCCTCGGCGCGGCGATAGGTGAACTTGGTCTCTTCGCCTGCCCGCACCGTCACGGTCTTGCGGATCGAGCTCTCGCCGTCGATGAACAGCAGCGTGTGCTTGCCCGGGCTGAGCTGGATGGCCCGGGGGGTCTTGCCATAGGGCTTGCCGTCCACCATCACGGCGATGCCGAAGGGCTGGGAGACCAGCTTGACCTTGACCGGCTCGCCGGCCGGCCTGGGCTGGGCGGGCCGCGGGGTGTCGGCTTGGGGTGTTGGCTTGGCGGTGGCAGCTGGCGCCGGGGTGGCCAAGGGCTCGGGCGATCCGTTCGCGGCTTCGACGGCGGCCGGCTGGTCTGCCGTGGCGGCAATGGCGGGCTCGGGCTCGGGCTCGGGCTCGGGCTCGGGCTCGGGGCTCGGAGGCGGCTTCACCACCGGGACCGCAACCGCCGGGGCGGTGGCGCCGACCGCCGATTCCGGCTCGGAGCCGGGCTTGGCGAACACCA
>Ga0209992_10001218_pt1 | contig 28512 bp, 21 predicted proteins | sample 2SBtaG_2_FD_182564 | JGI IMG/M metagenome (GOLD analysis project Ga0209992, IMG submission 182564) | Deep subsurface microbial communities from Kolumbo volcano to uncover new lineages of life (NeLLi) - 2SBTROV12_ACTIVE470 metaG (SPAdes)... | ecosystem: Environmental > Aquatic > Marine >... | reverse complement strand
AATGTGTCGTATACCTTTGTCGTCAAGCATTACGAAATATTTTTGAAATGTAGCTAGGCGCCAGTATTCAATTCGAATCTTCGGAAATTCCAATATTGTGTACCCTTTTTAATTTGTTATGGTCGGTGGAATCGATTGAGAGTCCTTCTTTGTTGTGACTAAACCACCATCGTGTTATTCGTGAAGGGCCAATAATTTCACATCCAATTTGATTTGCATTCTCAAGTAGACTGACTTGGTGAGGGGGTGATGAATTACCTAGTGTTGGAAGTAATACCACGAGGAAAACATCTTGAAAATTTTTGGATGAAGGATTAATCTCGATTCGCCACGCACCAGGTTCGGCATTTTTTTTACGGGACAAGGTGGTTTTGTTTAGTGGATAATTTTTTCCGTCAACGTAAAATTCAAAACTTGGCCCACCAATTAGAGTAACATCGGCTGGCTTTGGTTTTAACACGTGGCCTACCAGACGACCACCCTTATGCCCCAGTTGGTTTTTTGGCGAAAGCATAATATTGAAGCCGTCCTGAGTTTTTATTGGCTTTTCTATGGTGTGTAATAACCAACGTTTTGTAAATTTTGGGTTGGTTGCCCGGATTCGATCGAATATGACAATTACATCGTCTTTACGATCGTAGCCAAAGATACGATGATATTTTTCCACTCTCCGGGTTCTATGGGAGAATGATCCTTTTCCCGAATAAGCATTGGTATAGGCGGGAGTTAGGTCTGCGACGCCTACGGTAAAGTCATCTTCCATGAATACGTTGGCCATCGAAGCGGTGTGATATATCTCCCGTTTTCGTTGCCACTCATATAGGTCAAGGGGTGCGGATTCAATACCCCAACTCGATCCTACTCGACGTTGGCCGCCATCGTTTGCAAAAGGGCGAGGATTACCTTTACGGGGAGCAGGAACGGTATCTTTTGGATCGGTAATCGTCACGAGGTTGTGGGCGATGGTTTGGTAGGTATAATTCATATGGTGATCTGCCCCGTATCTCGGGCCATAAAAACCGCTGTCAATGGCTAGAGGACCGCCTTTGTAAATGGTGAAAGCCCCTTGGTCTAGATGACTGTGAGACCAAAAGTTATCACCGGCTTTAAACGAAACGTAAGTTGCATCGGGCGACCAGTTACTGCGTGCTGTGAGTAAACCGATGCCGTCAAAATATCGATTTAAGGGCATAGTTACGAGCGCATTAACACCGCAGAGAGAAGGATCAGACAAGGGCCCCCAAGGCCAGGAGGTAGGTTTAATAGTTTTTTCGCACCCTGTCAGAGCATAGGAGGCAGGATTCTGGTACTCAAGAGAGAGGGCGAGCCGGTCGTTGACGCGGCGATTGAAATAACTTGCATCGCCCCAACGAAAGTGCGTATTGTCCGGACGGGTACGATAAATAAGGAAATCTAAAAATCCTTTGATCCCCGATTCCGATTTAAAATAGTCTTCGCCGGTTGCTTTACGCCACATGGCGGGTAATTGGTATATAGCCTGTCCAATCCCAATCCCAATATATTCTCCACCTTCGTGCCAGCCTCCGTTTGTCCCCATGATTTGGCGCCAAACAGGAATGACGCGATGTTTCCAATAATCGAAGGTGAAATTCATGGCGTCGTTTCCACGCTGACTATCCCCATACAATGCAATACTTGCTGCCATCAGTGCTTGAAGGGGACTGTTGTACAAGTACACGTTGTACGGTGATAATCGTTGTTTATGACGTATATGGTCGATTATATATTCGGCGCCATCCTCGAGCTTTTTTCGGAGTTGCGTTCTCTGGTCGGGAGTCCATTGGTGGTACAACCAGTCATATGCGATGGCCAGTGGTTTGATTTGCTTCTGTCCACGAGATTTAAACTTTAACGCTATTAGCCTTTTGTGCAAAACGTTCAGGTCTTGGCTCCCAGAGTCTACGAATTCGGTCAGAATAATTTCATAGAATTTTCCTTGCCCTTTGTCAGCGCGTCGTTTAGCGCGTCGGAAAAATTTTCGGTTTTCGATTTTTAATCGTACTACATCTTTGGGTGACGGGGCAGGTAGTCGGGGATGAGCGAATTTGAAATGTGGAAGCATTACCTCTGGTAGTTCTTGAGGTGTTGGAAGTCGATATAGGATACTTTCATCCAGCGGTTTTTCCGTGAATTCGTCGGAGGCGCTGAATTTAACAATTATGGTTGAGGCTAGAAGTGTCAACAAACCTGCAATGCCCCAAAATAATTTGGCGCGTGTTGGAGCTTTTTTGGTAGCAGATACTTGATCGATAAACGGGGTATCAGAGAAATGATTCGAAGTACCCGTATTTTTGAGTGCGGGAAAATACCACGCAATTGACCATGCAAGCCATGCTAGAAAAGCATCTGTTATATCACCGTGTCGTCCAGGGATATGTTGTTGATTCCATTCGAGGGCAAGTATGGACAAAAATATGATAATTCCACCTGTAATGCCGACCTTATTTGATTGATATGCCAACGTGCGTATCGCGATGTAACAAAGCGATGCGAATGGCCAAAGTCCTGTAAGAATATCGCCGAATCCAATCAATGTATTTGTGATGTGCATTCGGAAAGGAATCCAGTTGAAAGTCTGTAAATCCCATGCCTGTGCTTTAGGGTCAACCCTAAGCGCGTCGATTCCTACAGCGAGAATTATCAAAATTGCGGCTAATTTTAATCTCAATGCTGAGGGTATTACCCGAAGAAACACATAAAATAAGAGCGCAGTCCCTGAACCTAACAGCGCTTCAATAGACAATTGGCGGCTTACCATTGGGACTTTGAATAGCAAAACAAGCAATACAAACCCAAAAAACAAGGCTCTTTTTTTCCCAGGTCGAACAAGATCGTCGGAGATTAAACCTAATCCAAGTACGCTAAAAAAGTAAACAGCGGTATGTTCGTTATTTAGGGCTGATTTGCCTTTTAGGACCGAAATTATGGGTTTTAATCCGTCCCGTAGGGTGCTTATATCAATCGAGGGAACAAGCGGGGAAAGTTGCGAAAGGGCCCAAAGTCCTAGTGACAAGAGGCCGAGGTTTGCAAATGTTGTTGGTAGGATTAAATTTTTTCGGTGTTTGATTAGCCACCGGCCAAATCGGAATTCACCTCGGAATCCACGTGCAAATATCACTCCTATACTCGTTCCCCCAACATTCAAGATGACATCAAGAATTGAGGCAACACGATGGGGGTTGTAGGCCTGCAAGTATTCCAGGGAAATACTTAGAAACGTGCCCGTCATGATCGATATAACCATGGCAATTGGAGCACGCTGGTACCTGGCAGTGATATTAAATAATAATAAACCGAACGGGATATAGACAAGAATATTGGTAATAATGTCTGGGAGGGAGCTAGGTTTTATCCCATCCGCTAACAAAGTTCCTATGATATTTTCGGTAGGGGAATGCCAGTCGGTTAGTGGAAATAGCGTTCCGTATACAAGAAGAAATCCGTATGCTAGTGTGAGAAAGTGCATGACTAGCTGTTGAGCGGGTTGACCGCTGGTATTCCTGTGCGGTTGTTAGTAACCGATTTAATGTTCAATATCCCATTCCTATATCCCTGCATATCACAGCTTTCATCAAAAGAAGTTTTTAGTGAGAAACAATTACCAAAAATAGTAGAACAGAAATGTACTCTTTGAGCCAAAGGTTTACTCACGGTCAAATTAGTACTAAAATAGTCCTAAATAAAAGAGGATAAAAATGCTTCGAATAAGTAAGCTTACTGATTACGCGGTAGTAATCCTGAGTTATATGGCGAAGAATAATGCCGAACAGCATGCAGCTACGGAAGTTTCGAGTGCTACTGGGATAAGCTTACCAACTGTAAGCAAGCTTCTGAAAACACTGTCTAAAGCTGACATTGTAAGTTCCATGCGTGGTTCCAAGGGTGGTTATTATCTTGCTCGTGGACCCGAGGCAATAACAGTAGCAAATGTGGTCTTTGCTGTGGAAGGACCGATTGCATTAACGGAATGCAGTTTATCAGTTGATCATTGTGAACAGTCTGGTAGCTGTAAGATTCGGGGAAACTGGGCGGTCATCAATCGGGCAGTAAAAACGGCTCTAGAGTCAGTAACATTGGTTGATATGATAAAGCCGGTTTCTGATCTTTCCGTTGAAATCAGAATGCCACTAGAAGATCTTTCAGTTTAATAACATCGATAAATTCTGGAGAAAGCGATGTCAGCGAGTACAAAAGAAATTGAAAACCTGCTCGGTCAGGAATACAACCCAGGTTTTGTTACCGATGTTGAGGCCGACACTTTCCCTCCAGGGTTAAACGAAGGAGTTATTGAGGCCATTTCTGCGAAGAAAAATGAGCCAGAGTTTATGCTGGAATGGCGATTGAAAGCTTTTCGTCAATGGTCAAAACTGAAAATGGAAAGCCCGACATGGGCTCAGGTTGAAGTCGCCCCTATCGATTTTCAGGCTATCAGTTATTTCTCGGCGCCAAAAAAACAGGATGGCCCGAAAAGTTTGGAAGAGGTTGATCCCCAATTATTAGAAACTTATGAAAAGTTGGGCATTCCACTGGCCGAGCAGGAACGCCTCGCTGGTGTGGCGGTTGATGCAGTGTTTGATAGTGTGTCTGTAGCGACTACTTTTAAAGGCAAACTTGCCGAAGCGGGAGTTATTTTTTGCCCCATATCCGAAGCTGTCCAAGAATACCCAGAGTTGGTTAAGAAATATTTAGGTTCGGTAGTGCCTTATACCGATAATTTTTATGCAACTTTAAACTCAGCTGTTTTTTCTGATGGGTCTTTTGTATTTATTCCAAAAGGTGTGCGGTGTCCGATGGAATTGTCTACGTATTTCCGGATAAATGCTGCAAACACGGGTCAATTTGAACGGACCTTAATTATTGCGGAAGCGGGTAGCCATGTTAGCTACTTAGAAGGTTGCACTGCACCCATGCGTGATGAAAACCAGTTGCATGCTGCCGTGGTTGAGTTAGTCGCTTTGGATAATGCAGAAATTAAATATTCGACCGTCCAAAATTGGTACCCTGGTGATAAAGATGGCAAGGGTGGAATTTATAACTTTGTTACCAAACGGGGTGATTGTCGGGGAGTGAATTCGAAAATATCCTGGACTCAAGTGGAAACAGGTTCGGCCATTACCTGGAAATACCCAAGCTGTATCTTAAAAGGGGATAACTCAGTAGGTGAATTCTATTCGGTGGCGTTGACCAACAATCTTCAGCAAGCTGATACGGGTACCAAAATGATCCATATCGGTAAAAACACTAGTAGCACGGTTATCTCCAAAGGGATTTCCGCAGGAAAGGCGCAGAATACCTATCGTGGTTTGATTAAGGTTATGAAGGGTGCGGAAAATGCTCGCAACTACACCCAATGTGACTCGCTGCTTGTTGGGGATCAATGTGGGGCTCACACTTTTCCCTACCTGGAAGTTAAACAGCCGTCGGCCCAAGTTGAACACGAAGCCTCGACGTCAAAGATTAGCGAGGATCAACTGTTTTTTTGTAAACAAAGGGGGCTTTCCGCCGAGGATGCTGTTTCCATGATTGTTAATGGTTTTTGTAAGGAGGTATTCAAAGAACTTCCTATGGAATTTGCGGTAGAAGCACAAAAGCTTTTGGGGATCAGTTTGGAAGGTAGCGTCGGGTAGGCGAGTGTTCAAGATTGAAAGATACACGCCCCTAAGTAAATAACTAACAAATCATTATATTTAAAGAGTCGGAGTTTTACATGCTAAGTATTAAAGACCTACACGTTAGCATCGAGGATAAGCCTATCCTGAAGGGCATTAATCTCGATGTTAACGCTGGTGAGGTTCATGCTGTGATGGGGCCCAACGGATCTGGAAAAAGCACATTGGCCCATGTTTTGGCGGGACGCGATGGCTATGACGTGACTTCTGGTTCGGTTAGATATGTTGACAAGGATTTATTAGAAATGGAATCGGAAATACGTTCTCGGGAGGGTGTTTTTTTGGCATTTCAGTATCCGGTTGAAATACCTGGAGTCAGTAATATCTATTTGCTCAAAGCAGCGCTGAATGCGATTCGTAAGCATAAAGGGTTAGGTGAATTGGATGCCATAGATTTTCTGAAAACTGTCAAGGAAAAAACCAAATTGGTGGAGATGGATGAACGATTTCTATATCGCGCGGTAAACCAGGGGTTTTCAGGGGGTGAAAAAAAGCGTAACGAAATTTTGCAAATGGCTGTTTTGGAACCGAGTCTGTGTGTCTTGGATGAGACCGATTCAGGACTTGACATCGATGCCTTGAAAATTGTGGCAGAGGGGGTGAATTCTTTGCGGTCACAAGATCGGTCTTTTATTATTGTTACCCATTATCAGCGACTACTTAATTACATCAAACCGGATTTCGTCCATGTACTTGCCGATGGAAATATCGTTAAAACGGGCGATGAAAATCTCGCGTTGGAGCTGGAAGAAAAAGGCTATGGATGGATTGAAAAACAGGTTCTCGCGTGAGGGTGGTACGATGAGTGTTATAAACCAATCGGCATTGGCCTACATGGATCAATATCGATCAATTGAGCACGAATTGCCCGGACAATCGATTTCTTGGCTCCGCAACCAGCGTGGACAAGCCTTAAAGTGTTTTAAATCCGATGGCTTTCCGTCACTGCGAGAAGAAGAATGGAGATATACTAATATATCACCGATTGAGCGCAAACTCTTTTCGCCGTCTGCCAAGGCGCATTCGGAGATCGATGAATCGTGGTTAAATCAGTATCGTATGGAAGGAGGCCACAATCTGGTTTTTGCTGATGGTCATTTTGTTTCCAAATATTCATCGGTGGAAGCGTTACCGGAAGGTGCAATTGTAACCAGTATTGTAGATGCTCTTGGGCGATTTCCCGAGTTGGTTGAACAGAGTTTTGGTCAGAGCCTGAAACGGGAAAAGCATGGTTTTATTTACTTTAATACGGCATATTTTACCGATGGATGTTTTGTTTACGTGCCCAAAAATACGGTTTTAGAAAAACCGGTTCAATTGCTTTACGTTAATACAAAAGAGAATAGTTCAGCGATTATCCGAAATCTCATCGTTGCCGGGCAGGGCGCCAAAGCGGAGATTGTTGAGACTTATGTTGGTTCAACACAGCAAGGTTATCTGTCCACGTCCGTGACTGAAGTATCCATGTCTGAAAATGCTTCAATTGATTTGCATAAGCTTCAGTTTGAGTCTGAAAAAGCTTTTCATTTTGGTGGCGTTTATGTTGAGCAGAAACCATATAGTATCTTTTCGCACCATGGTTTTTCCTTTGGTAGCTTGCTAGCGCGCAATGAAATTCATACTAATCTTGAGCGCGCTTCAGAATGTACTTTAAACGGTCTTTACTTGGCGTCAATGCGGCAACACATCGATAAGCATACACGGGTTCATCATTTAGAACCCAACGCGATCAGCCGGGAAACGTATAAAGGTATTTTGGATGAGAAGGCCAGAGGGGTATTTCAAGGTCGTATTATTGTTCATAAGGATGCCCAGAAAACTGATTCGGACATGCATAATAGAAATTTGCTGTTATCACCGGATGCTGAAGTGGATAGTAAACCTCAATTGGAAATTTATGCCGATGATGTTAAATGTGCTCATGGTGTAACCGTGGGCCAAATTGATGAGGAATCAGTTTTTTATCTGAAATCACGCGGCGTTGATGAATCAACTGCGAGGAACATGTTGACCTTTGCATTTGCTAATGAAATGGTTGAAAAAATAAATAATACAAAGTTACATAAAGTGGTTCAGCATAAAGTACTGAAAGAATTCCCTCAGATTGGTGTTCGAGGGGACTGGTTATGACAGCCGTGTTGAATAGTGTGACACGAGCTGATAACGCTGACAATAGTTTGGATATAGAGCGGATTAGACAAGATTTTCCTATATTGCATCAAAACATTCGAGGCAAGCCCTTGGTGTATTTAGACAATGCCGCGTCCTGTCAGAAGCCTTGGGTTGTAATCGATGCAATTCGTCAGGTATATGAGTGTGATTATTCCAACATACATCGTGGGGTTCACACACTGAGCGAACGATCTACCGCTGCTTATGAGGGTACACGTAAGAAAGTTCAGCAGTTTATTAATGCGGAAAGCGAAAAGGAAATCGTCTTTCTGCGGGGTACGACTGAAGCGATTAATTTGGTCGCTCAAACGTTTGGGAAAACCAATATCGGAAAAGATGATGAAATCCTCATCACTACCATGGAGCACCACTCCAATATCGTACCGTGGCAGTTGTTGTGCGAACAAACTGGAGCGGAACTGAAAGTTGGTCCCATTAATAAAAAGGGTGAATTATTAGTTGATGATTTTAAGGCAATGGTCAGTGATCGCACGAAGCTGATATCTATTGCCCATATGTCCAATGCCCTAGGAACTATTAATCCTGTCAAGGAGCTCATTGCGTTTGCGCATGGCCGGGATATACCGGTATTGTTGGATGGCGCTCAGGCGATACCGCATATGGCCGTCGATGTTCAAGCATTGGATTGTGATTTTTACGCTTTTTCAGGCCATAAGCTTTATGGGCCTAGCGGTATAGGTGTGTTATACGGGAAAGCTGAATTGTTAGAAGGGATGCCCCCATACCAGAGTGGTGGGGATATGATTCGTAGAGTCACTTTTGAAAAAACTGAATATAGTCCAATTCCTTATAAATTTGAAGCAGGTACACCCAATATCGCTGATACAATTGCATTCGGTGTGGCGTTGGATTATTTAAATGGGCTGGGTATGGATACGATTGCTGAGTACGAATATCGACTGTTGCAATATGCCACCGAAAAAGCTGATGCAATTCCTGAACTGACTGTACTTGGAACAGCTAAGGATAAGGGAGGAATTCTGTCTTTCGTTTTGGAAAATATACACCCACATGATATCGGAACAGTATTGGACCATCATGGCATAGCGGTTCGGGCAGGTCACCATTGCGCGATGCCGGTGATGGACTTTTTCGACGTAGCTGCAACGACTAGAGCTTCGTTTGCTGTGTACAACACATTTGCAGAAATTGATGTATTGATGGAAGAGATCAAACAACTGATCAAGGTGTTTAGTCGATGATTGATGAACTACGCGATCTTTATCAAGAAGTAATATTCGATCACAATCGAAATCCAAGGAACTTCCGTGTCATGGATGATGCTAATCGAAAAGTGGAAGGATATAACCCGCTTTGTGGTGATAAGCTAACTCTCTATCTCAAAGTCGAAGAGGGCGTTATAAAGGATGCAAGTTTTCAGGGCTCAGGTTGTGCGATATCAACGGCGTCCGTATCCTTAATGACTGATGTTGTTAAAAATTTGCACGAAAAAGAAGCCCACGAGCAATTTCAAATTCTTCATAAAATTACAACGGGGAATGAAGATGTGAAATTGGAAGAAATTGGCAAGTTGGCAGTTTTAGCCGGTGTTCGCCAATATCCCGCGCGGGTAAAATGTGCGACTTTAGCATGGCATACTCTTGAAACGGCACTACAGAATAAAGAAACTAGTGTTACTACGGAATAATCTTAAGAGTTAATCGGGTTGGTGCCGTAGTCTAACAGGCTAGTAAAACTGTGATCTTGTGCGAGGTTTCACGTATGAAACCGGATGGTATGCTATAGTTTTCTGTAATGATTGCTTGCTAGCAAACTATTTTCTGAAACGACTATTTTCAATAGGATCATCCGATATATTCAAGTTATTTCCGGACGGCTCTTTATCGGGGTATTTAGTACGAATTCTGAATTGGATTCAATAACTCGATTGGGGTAATGTATACTCAGTTTTTTCGACTCACAGAACGACCCTTCTCTATTGCGCCTAATCCGCGTTTTTTATTTCTGAGCCCCAGGCATCAGGAAGGGCTTGCGCATCTGTTGTACGGCACTGCTCAGAGTGGGGGGTTCGTCGCATTAACGGGTGAAGTGGGCACGGGTAAAACGACTTTATGTCAATGTTTGTTGCAACAATTACCCGAAGATGTGGATATTGCTTTGATTTTGAATCCGCGGGTGAATGCTGTTGAATTACTTGCGGCATTATGCGATGAACTGCAAATTGCGTATCCGGCTGGGACAAAAAGTCTTAAACTATTAGTAGATATTATAAATAATTATTTGCTAGATGCATTTGCCCGTGGTAGGCGCACAGTAGTTATGATTGACGAAGCTCAGAATTTGAGTTTCGATGTACTAGAGCAAGTTAGGTTGCTGACGAATCTGGAAACCAGTGAAACCAAGTTGCTTCAAATCATATTGGTTGGACAACCAGAGCTCACTGAGTTGTTGGAAAAGAATGAGCTTCGTCAACTCGCTCAGCGAATAACGGCTCGGTGTCATCTAACAGCGCTTAGTTTTAAGGAGACGGCTGAATATATTAGACATCGGTTATTGGTTGCCGGATGTGGAAAACAGCCCTTCAAAAAATCTGCCGTTCGTACTATTTATCAATTTTCCGGAGGTATTCCCCGGCTTATTAATACCATTTGTGACCGTGCTTTACTTGGCGCCTACACTCAAGGGAGAAAAACAATCAATTCACGAATTGCAGGAGTAGCTGCTCGTGAGGTGTTAGCTCCCCACCACTGGCCCGTGTTTTCGCGTCCAGCTTTTTGGGTAGCAGCTACAACGGTATTGTTATTGGGTTTCGGAGTGGGATTGTTTCAAGATAGACTTTCGGAATTGCAATCAAAGTTCGGGTTTGCTTTGAATGGAATCCAGTTTGGAGAAGTAGAGGCCAAGAGTATTGAGCCGATGGGAACTATTAGTGGCAGTGCTGTACCAAATCCTATCAATCAAGAGATTACAGATAATCCAAAACCAACTGATCAAGGAAGTGCTCGACGTCCCGTGCTTATTAAAATTGGTGATTCCGAGAAGTGGAATGATGTTGAACAACAGACTTTCGGAGAATTTATTAGAAATCCTAAACTTGACGTAGATACAGCCTTTGCTCAGCTTTTTACCCAATGGGGGCTAGGACATTCTAATCATACCAATGATTGTGATGGTGCACAGGACATGAAGTTGCGTTGCTTGACTCAGGTTGATGGTTGGAATCGGATAGTTCAGCTCAACCGCCCGGTAGTAATGGAATTTAAATCGGCCAGTGGTATAGAACGATATGTAACATTGGCTAATCTAAATGGGAACCAGTTGGTTTTCAAAGTTAATAACAAACCCCATTCGTTTCATCTTAAAGAAGTATTACCTTTTTGGCGTGGTTTTTCTGTCCTATTTTGGAAGCCGCCGAGGCCTAAAGTTAAGGTATTACGTGGCGGGCAAACACTACCCGTGGTGCAATCATTGCGTGACCAAATGACTGCTGTTACGGGATTCTTGAAGCCTGAATCTACCGATAGTCATTTTGATGATAGATTAGTGACGCGTGTAATGGAATTTCAAAGGAGAAATGGATTAAAAGCTAATGGTGTCGTCGGACCCCATACATTTATTCAACTTAATAACACTTTGAGCACTCCGGGTATTCCGAAGCTTGAATTAAGACGAAGGATCAACTGATGTCCTATATTTTGGATGCACTTCGAAAATCGGAACGTGAACGACAGCTTAGTCAGGTTCCGACTTTAAAATCGGAGCATACACTGGAGATCGATGCCCCGAAATCGAGATTACCGTGGATAATCACTGTCCTAGTCGTCAGCAATATTGGACTCCTTTCTCTTTATTTTTTGAGTCAGAATGCGTCGACGGATTCACAACAGCTTAGTTCTGATATGAAAGAGATTTCGTCGCAAGCTCCGAAATCGGTTTCGAAACCAACGCTCGCTAAAAAATCGAGTTCACCGAAAACTGTCATAGCTAGATCACAAGGCATACAAAAAAACAAATCGAAAAGACCACCATCAAAGCTGAATCCAAAACCTTCTAAGCGAGTAAGATCTCCTTCTAATAATACAATAGCGAGTAAACCGGTCCAGAAAATGACGACAATGTCCCCATCTTCGTCAATACTAAATCAATCATCCTCTAATAAGCCAGATGCTATCGATTTGAGTTCACTAAATAAAGAAGTGATGAAAAGTGTTCAACAAAGTCAACCGGTAATTCCCAAGAATGCAACAGAAGAAAGTTCGAGAATTATCAAAAATGTTGAATCGGTAAAAGCGCCCAAAAGTCGTATCAAAAAGGTGCGTTCTTCTCGACTGTCAACGCGTAACAAAGCCGTTTCTCCACAGATCGAGAGGATTCCAACATTACGTATGATGTCACAGGAATTTCAGCAGCGGCTTCCCGAAATGAAGGTTAATGTTTATGCTTATTCAGTTGATCCGAAGGAGCGTTTTGTCATTGTGAATATGGATAAGTATAGGGCTGGGCAACGCATAGCGGATGGACCCGTTTTACAAGAAATCACAGCCGATAGTATGATTTTAAAATTTAGTGGGAAGAAGTTTCGGTTGAAACGCCCGTAATCAGAGTAACCAGGATTGCGGTCGTTTGACATTTAGTGGTATAGAAAACCATAGCTCTGTATCGCATGAGATTCTCGTTGAACCCTAAACAGGCAAACTAGTTTTTAGAGGCACGTCCGTGTGCCTGATATAGGGTTGTTTATTTTATCGGGGATGGATTAAGAGACCTTGTTGGTGAGTCGAGCTCTTTTAGGCACGAATGGGTTGAAAGGCGATGGACGCATCGAGAGCGGCGCCTGATCCTAAGCCGAGGCCTAATCCCTGGCTGGTAAACTCCCTTTCAAAGCCACCGACATCGTTATGTAAGGCCATGTAGTTCAATACAGCGGTGTAGGCCAATAGATCGACGTTGTTGCTGAAGGGCGCCGCGGTGGTTTCGATATCACCACTGGGTCGATAATATCCCAGTTGGTGAGCGCCTGGCGAGGTGAGCTGTGGTTGGCCATTGGGATCATAAACCAGCATAAGCGATGCGGACGTCGAAGAACTGTCGCTTTTCCAAATGCCTTTTCCACGACCGTCGTCGGAGTTGTCCAGTTCGCCGTTGCTACTGACCGAGCCATCGCTAAAGACATAGACCATCAATTGTTGGTTTAACCGTGCGGCGTATTCGAATACGGCCCCCATGGCTTGTCCCGCCTCAAAATCTCGGATTTCGCCCCTGGAACGAGTACTGTTATGGTAGTCATAGCCGCCAAACTCGATAGTGCCAGCGCCAGCAAAACCATTCACGATGAGCTTCATCACCGACGCAGTTTTGCGGAATTTGTCCTGACCGATTTCATTATCACTAAAGATACTGTTATTCTGACCCACAATGAGGGGATCCAGCATCGGGTTCAAAGCACTCGGATTACCGTATCGCGCCACCAGATCGCTGCTTTGGGAGTAACTGCACGAGATCAAGTCCTTGACAATTTTTTCCTCGGTCATCTTGTCGATTTTGAGTGCGCTGATGCTTTCTACAGCTTCCATGACGGCAGCGGCCTCATTGGCCTCCAGACCGGCGACCAGCCCACCCAGGTCGACCAAGCCTGTCACATCACTGGGTCGATCTACCTTGGTTGGCGTCACCGTCGGGTTTTCCATCGACATGGGGAAGGTTGACTTACCCCCAGTATCCGAATTTTCAGTCCCAATAATCGGCAGTAAGTCACCGTTGGCTCCGGCTTTATTAATCCCAAAGATAGGATTATGTGGGTTATTACCCGTATCATTATTTGAGCGGGCACAAATCACCGAGCCATTCATGTTGCCCCGGGTGGCGGCCGAGGTTTTAGATTGAATGCCCCGTAAAAATGCACTGTCGGAATGAAACAACAGTCCCATCTCGGCATTGACCTGTCCCGGTTTATCGGGGGTCATATCCGCCGGAAGTCCCAGTTTGCTGTAGCCTTCCGGCGAGAGATAATCCAACTGGCCGCCAGGGCCTCCGACTAATACATTAGATCCGGCGATATTGGCACCGCCTGCCAGATCAATGCAGAGAAATGGGATTTTGCCAGCCCCACCGACACTGATACCACAATCAGGAGCCGCCTGGGCCATAGCCTTTGAGCCACCGAGTAATCCCAACAAGCTGGGTGCGGTCACCATGCCGAGTCCCGAAACCATCCCTTGCCCGAGAAAATCCCGGCGAGTGACCAGTCTGTGATTTTCGTGTCCGAAACCGAGTGGTGTCTGGTTGTTATGTTTTCTCATTTCAATTACCTATCTAGTCAGATTCAATTAGCGTATGGAGGCGGACTGCAAGCCGTCAAATGATCAGCGTGGCAGCGCTGCTGAGTACGGTGGCAATGGCCGCTTCTAAAGCCGTTTTATCATTGGGCAGTGTAGCGATGAGCCCTTTGACTAAGGTTTTTACCTCAGCGGAATTAGGCTGGTTCGCCAGATCTATATTTAATATCCCATCGACTATGCGATTCACAATGGCATCAGTCTGTCCTTGGTTGACGGAGAAAGCCGTATCCGGATTAAATGAGAATCCGAAGAAAGCATCCCGAAGTTGATTCGATCCAACCATTGCTTGGGCATATTCAAGCGCTAATTTGAAATGAGCCACTTGATGGGCCGATGCCAGATTGCGTAGATCATAGGTAACGGGCAGTTGCTGCCTGAGTTCGTCGAAAGTTTCCCGGATATTGGGGGTGTTCGGATCGACGCCGGTCAACGCGGCCATCGTATTGTTGATTTGGTCAAAGTTCCGAATACCCAGTACAGGTAGCTGTTCGTTGAAAATCTGTACCGGAGCAAGTGCGACATTATTGTCGACGGCAATATCCATTTGGAAATCACCCAACACTTCGAATACCAGAGAGAATCCGTCTTGCTCAACACCGAGTTCCTTCGCGATCACCGAACCCTGTGGTGACAACAGTTGCCCAGTACTGGTAATGACCGTATCGATATTGGTAAAGGCCTGTGCGGTGATCGGGATATTACCGTTCACAGCGATACGGATGTTCTTGACCGGAATATTGTTGGGGTTCAGACCAAAGAACGTGGGTTTAGAGAGAAGGTAGCTGAAACCCCCGAATTCACGGATTTCCATTTCAATATAGCTATCCGGTATGCCTACCCAAGCTGAAGTATCGAACTGTAGCAGATACGTTTGTCCCAAATCAGCGTTGAAGTTTTGGCTAACCTGTTCGGGCGTTAAGGCTTGGTTAAAGATTGCGGCAAAATGGATCTCACCTTTCCACAAACGATTGTTAGTCGTTTCATTACCCATCAGAAAAGTGTAACCCGAGTTCCAGTTAGTCAGCGAACCTGGAGCTGCAGGGTCGACGTCACCGGTAAATTCGCCATTAACATAGATACGTCGGCCATTGACTGGGTCAAAGGTCATAACCACATGTTGTAGGTTAGTTTGGAGCAGGTCCTCATTAAGCGCACGTAGTTCTGGGGAGCTGCCGTTATTACCTGTGTTTGGGGTGCGGTTACGGAATATATAGTTCGGCCCACGTTGTCCCACGGTAAAGTTGCGATTACTAGTACCTTGTGAGTAGCTGATAATCCGCGCTGGTCCCGTTTGGGTGAGGTTTTCCGGAACGATCCAAGCCTCGACAGAATACTCGTTACTGCCTTGAGGACCCGCGATCATATCGTAGAGTTTACGGCTCGCGTCAGGTGTCGATGTCGCTTTACCGCTTACGAGTTTGATACCACCGCCTTCGATCCACTCGGTACCGGATAATTCCAAGTTGATTGGGGTGCCAACATTACTGGTGTCGAGAGCTGTTGTCCCGGTTCCCGTGGTAAATTCATACCGGGCGATAATATTGGTATCGTAACGTGCATTAGCAGCACCTAGACCCGCGTCTGCCAAGGTCAGCGTATTCGTGACAATGGTGTCATTGATACTGGCTACGTTGGCATTAGCACCGACTTGATCAGCCCATGTGACGATTGCCAAGCGCATGGTTTCGCTATTATCCGGACATCCGGCTACGCCGTCCCAGCAATTATGGAGGTCGGCGAGTTGCTGTACCAGACGTGAACTGAGAGGGACATTCAGGTTAACCTTTTGGTTATCGACAACAGCATGATAGGCTGCCGAAAGGTTACTGTGAGCCATCAGCGGCGGGAACGGTCCATTGTCGCCATGGCATCCTGCACAGTAATTGCGAAGGAGCGGATACACGGTACCTGAGAACGCCTGCATATCAGCCGCTTCGGCAACCATTTCAGGCGTCAGTTCCAAAATAGGTTCTTGAACGATTTCGGGTGTTTCTTCAGGATTGTTTGGCGGTGTCACGTCAGGGTCGCCTTCGACGACAACCTCAGGATCAGAGTTGGGATCACCACCATTACTGGGGAGTGTTCCAAGTTGACTTTGTATAATTTCGATTAATGTATTGAGCAGTGTGGTGAATTGCTCTACTAAGCTTTGGATAGCTGCTGCGATCAGATCATAAAATGATGATTCTGGCGCTGTTTCTCCGGGTAAAGCGTTGTCAGTTGCTACAACGATGGGTTGAAGGGGTTCTTCAACCACAGGCTCAGTGATCAAGACGGTATTCACCGGAGTTTCGTTGGCAGCAGCCAATATACCTGCCCAATCAGCAATGGCGGTGCGCATTTTATCAGCAACAGCGGCGCATACAGAAAGTGGGGTACAGTTATGACCCCCCGCTACTTTCGTGACCAAGCCTGAAGCGTCTGGTGCGCTTAGGTTGACGTGATCGAATACCAGATCATAAGCCTGGGCTACGTCATCATTAGCGATAAGGGGCGGAAAAAGCTGGATATGGCATCCGGCGCAGTATTCTTCGCGTAGTGCAGGATACAATGTCGTTGAGAAAGCCTCTATGCCCGCGGCACGGTTATCGTTGACCGTTTGTGCCTGTGCGGTCATGGGGAGTGTAAATACCAACACGATGGCTGCCCATATCCAGAAGAGCAGAGCAGGTGGAATAGGTTGGATAGGGATCCGTAGGGATTGGTTCTGACATGTGTAAGCCATCTGTCGATACCTCTATTGTGTTTGTGTCATGATGTGTTCGAAAGAATTCTGGGTAGGCTAATCGCCCATGCAGAACGCAGCAGTTTCCGCGAAAACAGTTTTCAACCGATAGTTATCCGTCTCAAAAACATCGGCAATGCGCTCGATTTCGTCACTATCGGCGGTCGATGTGGCGGGGCGGAAACAAACTTGTTTGAAGACCTTTTCAACCTGGCAGATAGAGAATGCACGACTGTTCGCGACTTCCTCACCGAGACTTTTGGCGCCAAAACCTCCTGGGCTGCTGTTGGGCCAACCGAGTGCAGCGTTGGGTCCGGTTCTCCAGAAGTTATCCCAGCGATTGTCAGTTGTGATAAAGCCCAGAGAAAAGGTATTCGCGTTGATCAGATATTTGTCTTGCACCTGGCCTGGCGTATGAATGACGCGTCCTTGTTCTTCATCAAATTCAAAGTAGGCAAAAGCTTGTGCCATAGGATCCATACCACTATGGCAGCCAGTGCATGAATTTAGAAACAGTGTGCTGTCACCGCCTGGTGCGCGGCTGACATCCTGGCGAATCCGATCGACAGGGCGGGTAATATCTGCAAGTTGTTCCATATCACGGCACAGATAATTCATCGCGGTAAAGCGCCACATCGCGCGGTTAGTGCCACCTTTAAAGAAGGCTGCCCCGGCGGCTCGCGTAGTCATAATGCCGGCGGTATCGCCACTGGCTAGAACGGCATCCGGGAGTCCTGATTGCGTGACAGCAACGAGCTTTGTCGGGTCGGAAAGATCGACACGATCTGCTTCGAGTTCTTCGTAGTGCTCATTATTGGTATGGGCATAAGGTGTTGACACCTGGCCCGGTGCGCCGATGTAGACCAGGTCAGCGGATAATACCTGGTTGAAGGGAACATCATCTCGGACCATACCGATGACCGTCGCGATGTAATCATTTAAAGGTGTATGAACAGATTGCGTTTCATTGGTCCATGGGGCGACGAAGTTTTTGAGCAATGACATGTAGAACATGGAATTGGTCATGGCCTGTTCGGCGGCCAGTAGCGGGTTACCCGCTTGGATTTGCGCCGCCATTGATGATAGGACGGCTTCTGAAGGGGGTGTGCCGGTCAAGCGATCGTGCATGCGCCGAGCTTGTTCTCGAGGACCTGCCAGTGCGGATGTCACAAAGAAGGCCATGAGTAGAAGGGTGAGTAATCCCTTGACAGCAAGGCCATGGCCGTTGCGACGGTGGGATGTCGGATGATCATTTGAATGCGTCTGTATGTTTAACATCTTTTTGCTCTCTATACTTCGTTAGATTGACGAACTAAACGCGATATTTTTGGTTCTGTCTTGGAGGGATAAGTGTAAAGGTCTAGGCGGGAGGCGTTTGTGACCCATTTCACGGAAGTCAGGGTGCTTCAAATGAAATGCGTGAAGCAGTGAGCAAAAAAGGGGGAATAGAATGGATGGGGGATGAATCTTGGGATTGATTTATCCCAATTATCGGAGCTGATTAGAGCTTTAGATCAGATGTGACACATAGGGTAACGCCTACAGCATTTGAATAGGAGATTCGGTACGTATCAAGATAGTCGGCGCATATATAAAAAGATTAATGAGCAGATTGTCCTACTGAATGGATAGAATAGTGATCCGGTTTATCTCGATTTAAACTAGCCTATGAGTACCATTCCCAATTTCGAATATCCTGACTCCATCTCTGAAAACCCATGTGACAATACACCTGTACACAAATAAAACAGAAAAACAGGTGCCACGTTTGAAGATTGACACCAATTGATGTTGATGCAGCCATCGACAACGTAAAACAGCTGCTTGAGAAAAGAAAGCGATCGGTCACCAGCTTTTCGGTCGGAACTGGAGTCATCTTGTTATTTATCGACCTGTCGCAAAAAGGGGGTGAGTGTAACTTTGGTTATGACCTTGCTGTTTGAGGGAAAATCGCCTGATTTTGCGAAATAAACTCTTAATACGCTGAGTAGTATCAATAGAAAAAGGCCATTTGATGGGAGATCATACCCACATTGGCATAAGCATACCGCCTAAATATGCGGGATCAAAAGTGATGGGCTTAACGAAAGGAAAAAGCTTAAAAATGATGGCCCGTCAACTTGGCAAAAAACAAGGCATTTTAAATGAGAAAGTTTTTGGGCGAGAGGCTATTCCATATCAACAGTTGGGATGGATGAGGCGATCATTAAGACTTCGTAAAAAACCCTTTATGTAAAAAATCTAATGGTATGGTCTGGGTTTCTTTTTTGGTATGGATAACAAATGATTCAAACATTTCGTCGATTGTTTCGTATAAACACATCTGGAAATGATTTAAATGGTACTTATTGTTTTCTAACGCTTTGAACGAAAGAAATGTTTTGAACCGCTCCACATCACCTTCGAATTGTTCATGGGAAAGATGTGTATTGGCAAAATGTAATTGGTTTCCCGTAACCCAAAGGCCTAGTTTATGGGTATTAATAAGATTTTCTGCCGCTTCGTTGGTATGAATAGTGGTATCCCAAAAATGGTTACTTACCAGTTCTTCAACCAAAATTTCGTTATAGTATTCGATAAAATCTTTCCGGATTTTCGGGAAATTATATGAAAGAAATATGCCTTCATGTCCAATACTCTCCACTTGGGCCCCGTGATCACACCACTCGTTCCATGTGGTGACTTCATGACTTTGAGAACAAGAAATCAACAAGATTAGGATAAAACAAAATACTAGTCTATTGATATACCGGAGGTTGTTAAACGGTGAATTGTGATCTTTATTTTTCATTGCAGTTGCTCCTTTTTTGAGAAGGACTAAATGTGGGCTCAATTCATTTCGTAATAGGTGGCTTACTCTATTCATGTTGAAACTTTCCGGGTGATCCCGCCTTAAACAAAAGAAAGACAAAGTCATCACTGATCTTCGATTCTTACTGACGCTTTCACGTATTTGCGGCAAACGCTGTGACCGCAACAAGATTTGTCAGTGACGCACCGGTCGCCAGTGAAAAAATGACAATCGTAGAATCCGTAGACGACTTGGGTCATGTTAAGCAACATTTTCCATCTCAAGTTTTGGGTATTACATGTAAGATCTATAGATTGCGCTACGCTATCATAAAAACCGCTGAATTCATCCGGAAAATTTTGAAGTTCCGCCGTCATACCGATTTCAGAAGCGGTATCGAATATTCGCCATAAGGTTATGGCTAAACAAATCACGACCGGTATCATTCACCACATATTGCCCCAGATAACCTAGGTCCGCTCCCCAGCGTGCATTGAAGAAATAGGTAAACCCAGCGATCACTCGATTTTCAGTGAACCCACTGCTGCCAAAGGAACTTTTATTTAAATAGAAAAGCACCTCATCGCCAGCGTAAAAGCTTAATTGCTCGCTTACAAATGACAGCGGAAAACTGTACTGAATCCACTCCCTCAAACGCATTCCAGCACTGCCATTAGACTGATTAATACGCTGTTCAAACCGTGTTCTGCTCATCCACTCGCCCTCAAGTAACGACACCTTAATCAGCATATCTTGATAAGGCCTGTTCTCCTGGAAAGATCGTTTTCCCAGTGGATCTATCCATGCGTGCGTATAGCCGAGCCAGAAGCTTGTAAATTGGTTGAAATCGTAACCCAATTGAGCCCAGAGAAGGTTCTCGGAAAACCGCGTACCTTTTGAGCTATCATCGCGCGTTCTGACCTGATCCATGAACAGCCAGTGAAAACGGTTTAGATCAGGCGACAGTACCCCAAGATCTCCCGTCAACATGAGAGAATTCCAGCTACCAAATACGTTCTGTGTGGCGTCGGCATTTGCGGCATCGCTATTAAAGAAAACCACCAGAATCAGCGAGAGGATTGCAAGCCAGCGGAGGCAAAAATCTCTTCCATTTCGATCAAAAAAAGGATCTCTCGATGGAACTAAACAACCCGAACGGTTGCTATTTTGATCAAACAATTATACACCCCTTTCCTATCAGATAATTGTTATTCAGTTATTACACCGTAGGCCCAGTATAAAGCGAAATCTATGCCACTCTTTCTCATTAGGAGTTAAACAGTTGCCAAGGCAAGCCTAATGAGTCCTTGACGGTTTTCCCAAGGGAACATTAAAGCTTCGACTGGCTGATATGAACCAAATATTTTTGGTTTTTATGAGCCACCGCACTATCGAATCCGATGGATTCCGTCGAGCGATTTATTCCTCAAACGAAGGCGTATTTTCGAAGCTTACGGATTTGTATTAAGGTCATACTTGCGAATCCGATACCGCAATGTTTCGCGCGTGGTTCCTAGGGCGCGAGCAGCTGCGGCGATATTGAAATTTGATCGATCCAACGCATTTTGAATAATATACCGATCCATATCATCCAGGTTCATACTTCCATCCAGCGGGATGGTCAAACTTTGGCGACTATTTTGTTGCATTTCAGATAAATTTGCTTTCACCTGTTTGCTAGGTAATTGTAACCATTCCAATGGAAATACCTGACGGTTCGAAAAGAGTACGCAACGTTCGATCAGATTTCGTAATTCGCGCACATTTCCAGGCCATTGGTATCCGCGTAATTGGTTCCAGACTTCCTCCGGTATGATTTTGACCTGTTTTGCCGACTTGGCGTTGAATTCCGCAACAAGCTGTGGTACTAGGTTGTCCAGATCTTCCGGTACATCCCGCAGTGACGGGAGGGTTAACTTGAACACACTAAGACGATGATAGAGGTCAGCGCGAAATTCTCCTTTTAACGCCATTCCCTCCAGATTCAAATTGCTCGCTGCGATTATCTGAAGGTCAATCGAAATCTCGCGCTCGCCACCCAGCCGACGAATCTTGCGGTCTTCGATTGCTTTCAGTAATTTGACCTGCAATTCCATTGGCATATCGCCAATCTCGTCAAGGAATAAGGTCCCGCCATCCGCTTGCTCGATCAACCCTCGATGAAGACTACCGGCACCGGTAAAGGCCCCTGCTTCGTGCCCGAACAATTCAGATTCCATAATTTCTTTTGGCAAGGCCGCGCAATTAATTTCGATTAATGGACCTTTGGCCCGAAGGCCGTTGTAATGCAGGATTTTTGTTACTAGGCCCTTTCCAGTTCCCGTTTCACCACCCACGATGAGGGCACTGAGCGGCACTTGCACCAACTTTAGAAGTAGCTTACGGATATTCTGCGCGGCTTCACTTCGACCGACGAATGCATCTACTGAGAACCGCCGGTATTGGTTTTCCACCTGATCCGATAATTGCCTTTGTGCCTTGGCGGCCCTCGCCGCACTGGCAACGACCAGATCCAGGCGTTCCAGATCACAGGGTTTTTCCAGGAAGTCATAGGCGCCCAGCCGCAGCGCACGTACCGAATCAGGTACACTACCGAAACCAGTCAGAAAGAGCCATTCAGTAGAGGCGACTCGATTATCCAATTGCTCCATAAAATCGAGTGCATTTCCATCCGGTAAGTTCATATCCGATAGCACCAAATTCGGATCGAAGTGTAGCTCCGTTAGTGCTTGACTAGCTTCGGCCAGACTGGTGACCCACTCGACTTCATAACCCATTTTTTGATAGCGACGGGTCAACTCTTTACCGAGCAGGGACTCGTCTTCAATAATGAGTAGGCGACCAGGCATGTTTACGAAACGGTTTCAGGCAGTACCAATGTGACACAACCTCCCCGTGACCGACGATTGCGAAGCTTTATTTTGCCTCCCGTATCCCGGACAAATCGCTGGACAATGGCCAAACCGAGTCCTGTTCCGTCGACGCGCGTGGTGTAGAATGGGCGTATACCGTCGGTAAGCAGTTGTGCCGAAAAGCCCGGCCCATCGTCAGTGATTTCAATGTTGAGTGTATTAGTCTGCCGGTACGCATTGAGCTGAATTACACCGGTCGTATCACCCATAGCCTGAGCGGCATTCAGAATCAGATTCAAAATCGCCTGGCGGAGGTTCGATTCCAGAAATTCACAGATGATTTTATCGGATATATTCGATTTCAGTGTGATATTGGATGAAATCTGGTAACGGGTTAGCGAAATCAACTCATCGGCCAATTCGGCCAGCCTGAAACTGGTTAAATTGGCGGGTGTTTGCTTAGACCGATCTAGTAGACCTTTTAGCAATTCCGCCATACGTTTGAGTTCCTTGGCAACCAGATCAAGCCGGTCCGCCTGACTAGGGTCTGTGACTTCTGCTCTAAGATTTGAACAACTCATGATGACGCCTGCCAGTGGATTACGCAGTTCGTGGGCGAGACTGGCCGCGAATTCACCTACCGCTGCTAATCTCTCAGCCCTGGAAAGACTGATTTGTTGGTCAATCACTGCTTTGGTGGCTGAATGAACTTTCTTATCCAACTCTTTTGCATTCCGTTGATCGGTCTCTTTCAAGGCGCTTAGATATTCAATCATTAGATTGTAGTTCTTATATACGGGCACAAGCAACGGATCGATTTGTTCGATAGGAATCAAAGTGTAATCTTCGTGAGTCAACCGCAAAAGCAGTTCTTTCAAATCGTTGAGTGGCGCAAAGATCCGTTTGCGTAGATACCAGATAGCTACGACAAACAGTGCCGCTAGTGTAATACCAGCCATCCACAATTCAACACGTGTTTCTCGGCTGATCGTTTCCAGTAACTGATCGCGCGCAAAGGTTTCATCGGCCAGCATTTGATTGATTGCGTTAAACGAGGCCAACAGTTCATCGCCAATAACCGATCGGCTATCGGCAACCTTCACCATGCGACTAATGCTCTTTACAACCGAATCCAAAACCACTGGTGTTTCGTGGGACAGATGGTTATCGATCTCACGCAAGCGACGAAGCTGACTATCTAATAATTGGAGGCGCTCCAGGTCGATAGACTCGTCACCCTTTAGAAAATCCACCAGAATTTTGTGCACCCCCAGGCTGGTTTCCTGAATGCGATGCGAATAACCGACATAATCGTGCACCTGATCGAGTCGCGCCAGGTTTCGCCAGATCATGCTTGCCAGCAACATGAATGCCAACAATAGAATAGTCAGCAATGCAAGTCCTCGAAGTTGAACCGAGCGTTCTAAGAGCGATTTAAACCCGGGTTTAGGCGACTTCATAAGTCCACGTTATATTGCATGATGTGGTCGCTTGCGAGCTAGCTGTTAGTCCGTTTTTTTTGTCGTATTTGTGAGTATCAGCGCATCCAGGTGTTCCACCAATCACGAGCAAATTCAGGCACGAGTTCAACCCTTTCCAATCAGCGATAAGAAGCCTCTCATGAGTGTCAGCGGTGCGGGAGGACAACCGCGAATCGCTAAATCCACGGGGAGAACATTGCTGACTGCCCCACAACTTGCATATGAAACACCGAATTCACCGCCACAGACGCCGCAATCCCCCACTGCAACGACCCATTTTGGATTAGGTGTAGCGTCGTAGGTTCTTCGTAATGCTTCCTGCATGTGCCGAGAAACCGGCCCAGTTACCAATAATACATCGGCATGACGAGGCGAGGCGACAAAATGGATGCCGAATCTTTCGATATTGTAATACACATTATTCAGCGCATGGATTTCCAGTTCACAGCCATTACAGGAACCGGCATCAACCGCGCGAACCGCTAAGCTGCCCGCGAACCGTTGATCGATTACATCCTTAACTCGGACGCCGATAACCTCGACTGCGTCGTCTTTTTCTTGATGTATGACGCGCTCTGTGCAAATTCCGGTGCTTAATATCTTACCGTAAAGTCTCAGCATGATAACCTCGTGTTATAGGTCGTGGCCCGAGTAGGAGCCGTTGACTGATTTATTACAAACAGGAAAATCGGGGACAATATTCCCAAGTACAATCTTTTCCAACACCGGCCAGTTGATGATACTCGGGTCTCGAGGATAGAAGCGACAAATTTTATTATCCTTTTCAAAGCGGACGTAACAAAAAATCTCACCACGCCATCCTTCCACTAATCCTATTCCTTCGGCGTTGGTAGCAGGCTGTTGCCATTTTGTCGAAATATCACCCGACGGAAGATTTCCAACTAGCCAGTTGATCAACTGGCACGCGATTTTGATTTCCTTGTAGCGTATCCAGAAACGTGAGGAAACATCGCCCTGGTCTTCGACAGGAACCAAAATATCAAGCTGATCATAGGGGGGGTAGGGTGCGTCATGACGAACGTCGAACGTCTGCCCAGATGAACGCCCAACAAAACCCAATGCGCCCAATTTACGAGCTGTATCAACCGTCAATACGCCGGTTGTGACCAAGCGGTTTTCTAAAGATTCGGAAAAATCAAGCAAGGTTACGATCTCCGCCAACTCCTTTTCCAGAATCATGATCGAATGTTCGATTTTCGCGACAAATATTTTCGGTAAATCGCAACTCACACCCCCGGGAATAATGCGGTCCATTAATAGGCGATGACCGAATAGACAATTATTTTCCCGAACCCATGTTTCTCGAAGCCTGCCAAACTGGTAGTTCGCAAATGCGAATCCAACGTCGTTACAGATAGCCCCCATGTCCCACAAATGGTTAATGATCCGTTCTCGCTCACACAAGATTGCACGGAGAAATGTTGCCCGCGAGGGTATCTCAATATTTGCTGCCCGTTCCATTGCCATGCATGCTGCCCAGGTATGCCCCACCGTCGTATCACCCGAGATTCGACCGGCGATGCGGGCTAGTTGTTCGGGGTTTCGTCCTTCACTAATTTTTTCGATACCCTTGTGCACATAACCGAGACGCTCCTCCAGGTTCAACACAGTTTCGCCCACCGCTTGAAATCGAAAATGGCCGGGCTCAATAATTCCTGCGTGTACCGGTCCCACGGGGATTTCATATACCCCGGTGCCTTTTGCCGACAGGAACTCATAGTCTATATCTGGCGGAGTCTCAGTAGCTGGGTTTCCTGCTCTCGGGAAATCCTTGCGTAAGGGGTATCGATCTTCCGGCCACGCTTGGTGACGAATCCAGCGTCTTGGGTCAGGATGATCGATAAAGCAAACGCCATACATATCCTGAATGTAACGCTCACTGCGACACGCGGCCCAATAATATGGTGTCTGCGAGGGTAACTTCGGGCGATCTTTATCAACTAATGCTCTAAGAATCAAGTAGTCGCCGAATTTTTCCAGGGCAACGTTTATCTCGATTTGATCACCACGATCCTCTGCCCAACCGGCTACCCAACGAATATCTTCACTTTGGGCAATCTGTGCACAAAGGCCCCAGTGTTCAGCCGGAAGTCCAAGCGTCCTGTAGGGACTAAGTTGTCTATCACTGATTACACCTGCGTAAAAATTCAATTTGAGTGTTTCCAATAGGGGCTTGAATCCGGCGAATGCCTGTTTTGTACAACTGTCTCCTATTTCTGTCATAACAACGTCTTCGTTTATATCATTCAAAAAGGTACCCCTCCGCTAATGAGCTGGGTCGCTTGTACAAACCAACCGGACAACGCACCCGGTATCGCCAGACCTAACCAAAGCACCAAGACCAAGTGAAGATAAACCGGAATCATATTGGCTTCCACCGCTTGTTGATCTTTCGGAGCCGTACCATACACCATGGGGTGCAAATTCCGAAACAAGCCGGCGAATGCAACGCCGATGCCGAACAACAGCGGTAATGTCAGCCAGGGATAATTTTTCATTGTCGCCACCAGGACCAGAAACTCGCTGACAAAGACGCCAAATGGGGGGAACCCGGCGATCGCCAGTGTTCCTATCACAAGTGCCCAGCCTACACCAGGCTGAGTGCTGATAATTCCGCGAATCTTTTGCATCCGCTGGGTTTTGGCAATTTGTGTGGCATGGCCGACAGTTACAAAGATCGCCGATTTGGTCAAAGAATGAACGGTCATGTGCAGCAGCGCGGCAAAGGTCGCTAACGACCCTCCGATTCCGAAAGCAAAAGTCATCATACCCATATGTTCAATGGATGAATAACTGAATAGCCGTTTGATATCGCGTTGGCGATGAAGCAGGAGGACCGCGACCAAAAAAGACAGTAATCCGAACCCCATCATCAGGATCCCGGCTTCATCGGTCCCAAGCGATTTATCGATGATCATTTTGCTGCGCACGACCGCATACAGTGCATCGTTGAGCAGCAAGCCGGAAAGGATCGCAGACATGGGGGTTGGGCCTTCTGAATGGGCATCAGGCAGCCAACTGTGCATCGGGACCAGACCAATCTTGGTGCCATACCCGACCAACAGAAAAACAAAGGCAATTTTAAGGACCGCTGGATCGAGTTCCGATGCCCGTTCGAACAAAATGGTCCAGGTCAGTCCGTCGGATCCCAGTCCTTGAACCTGCTCGGCGGCAATAAACAGCAAAATGGTTCCAAATAGAGCCAATGCGATACCAACCCCACACAGAATAAAATATTTCCAGGCGGCTTCTACCGATTCCGGCGTTCGGTATAGGCTGACCAACAATACCGTCGCTAAAGTTGCACCTTCCATCGCGACCCACATGAAGCCCATATTATTGGTGGTTAATACCAGAAACATCGCCAACATGAATCCTTGATACATCGCATAATACAGTTGTAAGCGCCTGCCGGTTAGCCGACCGTGGCGCCGTTCATTTTCCATGTAGGGGCCAGAAAAAATAGACGTGGTCAATCCAACCAGGGCGGTTAACGCAATCAGATAAACATTGAAGGCATCGATGTAGAATAGTTTATCCTCTGACAATACAGGACCTTGCTCCAGTACGACCAGGGCAAGAATAAAGCTTACGATTAAGGTTGCAGCGTTAAACCATACATTGATTTTGCTCGCCCACTGTTGATTGCCCAATACGCCAAGCACGCCCATGCCGACGAGAGAAATCAGCAGAATCAAATAAACCGGTATCATTCGTTTTCCTCCCGCAAACGGTTCAACTGATCGACATCCAGAGAATCAATACTGTCTCGGATATGGAAGAAAAATACACCGAAGATCACGGATGCTACCAAAACGTCGAAGGCGACCCCGAGCTCAACTACCATCGGCATACCGTGGGTTGAGACAACGGCTGAAAAAAACAGTCCGTTCTCGATGGTCATGAAACCCACGACATGGGTCACGGCTTGTCTACGAGAAATCATCAACAACATTCCAAGTAATATGCCAGCCAGACTGACGGCGAGCATATTGCTCGTTGCCAACGTCGAAAGGTGTACCACGGGCAAAGTGACGTAATAGCTGAATACCACGAGGGAGACACCGAACAATAAAATCTGAATGGGCTTTTGCACTGGATCGACTTCGCGGTGCAGTCCCATTCGAACCACCAGATAGCGTAATAACCAGGGAATCATGATCGCTTTTAGCACTAAGGTCAGCCCTGCGGAAATAAATAAATGATGATTCCCTGAAATCTGAGCCACCATGGCGCTAGTACCGGCTAATAAAAGACCTTGCAGGCCAAACAGATTGATCAAAGTGATCAGTTTCTCCTGTGCCAGCATCATAAACGCGGTGAATATGATCAGTGAGGCCAATAAAGTGATGACTTGGGGATAATGATCGGGCTGCACTAATTCCATTAGCTGCCTACCTCCATGATGATATGAATCAACATCCCAAGGACGCCGAGCAAATAGGCAAAACCGAGGAATT
>Ga0209992_10001217_pt1 | contig 28523 bp, 19 predicted proteins | sample 2SBtaG_2_FD_182564 | JGI IMG/M metagenome (GOLD analysis project Ga0209992, IMG submission 182564) | Deep subsurface microbial communities from Kolumbo volcano to uncover new lineages of life (NeLLi) - 2SBTROV12_ACTIVE470 metaG (SPAdes)... | ecosystem: Environmental > Aquatic > Marine >... | reverse complement strand
TGGATCCGCGCCTCTCCGCCTGGGTCCACCCGGCCAGCAAGCCGCCCTTCCAGTACTTCCGCTCGGCCTATGGCGGGTTCCGTGCCCAGGCCCGGCGCGGCCTGGGACCCGACGATCCGCTGCTGCGCCTGCCGCGCATGGAAGTCACCCTGGAGCCGGGCGACCTGCTCTACAACGGCCCTTGGTGGTGGCACGAGGTGGAGAACCTGGACGACTTCACCGTCGGCTGCGCGGTCCGTCACATTCCCCCACCGCTCAGGGCGTCCCCCTCGTGGTCGAACCAGGCGGTCCTGACCGGCGCGTCGATGTACCCGGTGGTGCGGGCGTTCTCGTTCTTCCACTGGCTGCGGCACCGCTTGACCGGGTATGCCACCCCGATCCGCGACCTGCTCCACCCGCTCAGTCCGGCGGCGATCCAGCGGTACCTGACCCGGGCCGAGTAGAGCGCCGATCAGGTAAATGGACCGTTTACCTGATTGGCGCTCTATCGCCGTAGAGGCGCGGATGGCGGTCGCGGTACCAGGTCCGCAGGGCCGGCAGGTGGGCCATGCCCGCGGTGGGGTGCAGGTGGTGTGCCACGTGGAACCCGATGTGGTGGGGGGCAAGCAGCACGGTCCCCAGCACGCCCAGGCCCTGGTCCCGGGTGGTCGCGAACACGCTCTCCAGGCTGTGGTCCGGGGCGTGTACGTCGGGGTGCTCCCCGAGCAGGCGCACGGTGGCGACCGAGCCAGCGACGAGCGCGGGCACCCCGTAGCCCCACAGCACGGCCCATGGCCACACGGCGGCCAGGGTCCCTACCGCCGCCAGGAACCCCAGCTGGCCGAGCTCGGCCCGTGCACAAGCGAGCACTTCAGGGGAGTCCCGCAGCGACTGCGACGAGACGTCCAACAGGAACACACGCCCATAGGCCGTGCGCAGACCGGGCAGCGCCCACGCCAGGAGCCCCAACGGGGGGCGCAGGACCAGCAACGGGGCCATGCCGAGCCCCCGCAGCCAGTAGAGCGGTCGCAGCGCCGGCCGTCCGGCGAGCACCGCCTTGAGGTAGGGGTCTCCGGGCATGCGAGCGTGCCGGTGGTGGCGAAGGTGGTGGTACCGCATGGCCCGCACGGTCGTGAGCACCGGGTAGGCGACCAGGACCTGGAGCACGGGCCAACGGCGCTGGGGCTGATGGACCAGTTCGTGGGCCAGCACGCCCAGAGCGTGGAGCCGGCCGGCCACGACCAGCACCCACAGCGGCATCAAGACCGGCGGGGTGAGGGCCATCGCTGCCCAAGCGGCCGCGATGACGGCCAAGTCCACCAGGGCCCAGCCCAGCACCAGGCCCTGCGGTGACGCCGCCAGGAGCGACGCAGGGGGCCGCTGCTGGGCTGGAGGCGCTCGCATACCCTGACATCGTGGCACGGCAGGATGATGACCCGAGCGTGACCGGTCCCGATCGACTCCACGGGCTCGCCGTCCTGTGGGCATCGGCCGACGTGGTGCACGCGCTGGTGTTCGCGCCCCCGGTGCTGGCGACGCCCCAGGCCGTCGCCTGGGCGCTCTACCTGGCGGCGGCACTGGCCGTGCTCCTGCGACCCCGCTCGCTGGCGCGGCTCGGCCTGTTGCTCGCCAGCCAGATCGCCCTGACCCTGTGGCACCTGCCGGCGGTGCCCAACCACGGCCTCTACCTGATGCTCGCCAACGGGACTCTGGGCGTCGGGCTGGTGGTCGCCAGCTGGCGGGCTGGCGGCTCACCGGACCGGGCCTTGCTCTTCGATCGCCTGGCCTCGGGTCTCCGGGCGGGCCTCGTGGCCCTCTACGGGGTCGCGCTGTGGCACAAGCTCAACAGCGACTTCCTGGACCCGACCCTCAGCTGCGCCACCGAAGGCCTGCGGCTGCTGCCGGGGGCGGGCGAGTCCCTGCCCTCGTGGGCACCGCCCCTCGCCATCGGCACGACTCTGGCGGTCGAGGGCGCCCTGGCCCTCAGCCTTGCCTGGCGCAAGACCCGGCGGGCCGGGATTGGGCTGGCGCTGGCCTTTCACGGGCTGTTCTTCTTTGTCGGCACCGCCGGGCTCATGAGCTTCTCCGTGCTCATCGGGGCCCAGCTCTACCTCTTCCTGCCCCGGCCGGCGGCCCAGGAGCTCGCCCGCCGCATGGTCCCGCCGCGGCCGGCCGTGATCGCCCTGGCCCTGGGCCTGCTCGCCTGGATCCCTGTCGGCTACGCGGGCTTCACGCCCGGCCCGGCCACTCCTCTGGGGCGAACGGGGCCCTTCCTCCACTCGCCGCTGCTTGCGGCCTTGGGCCTGGCCTGGGGGATCGGGGTGTGGACGTGCCTGGCCCGCTCGCTGGGCCACCGGAGCTGGGGCTCCGACTCGTCTCGGCGTCCACCGATCGGCGCCGTGGCGCTGCCACTGCTGGTGCTGCTCGTCGGCAGCAGCCCGTACCTGGGAGGGCCGACAGCCCCCGTCTTCTCCATGTTCAGCAACCTGAGGACCGATCTGGACGGGTGGAACCACCTGTGGGTCCCGGCCCTGACCCACGGCGCACGGCTCGAGGAGGACCGGGTGGTGGTGGTAGCCACGGATCACCGGCCGTGGCAGCCCGACATGGGCCGCGCGTGGCCATGGCTGGAGCTCCGGCGGCGGCTGGCCGAGACGCCGGACGACCTGTGGCTGACCTACGAGGCCGCCGCCGGCCCGGTCACGGTGGTGCGGGAGCAGGGCGTCCTGCGCACGGACGGACGACCCCTCCCACCCCCAGGGGTCCTGGGCTTCGCCGGGATGCGGACCGTGCCGGTCGACGGTCCCAATCGCTGCGCCTGGTAGGTAGACTTCGCCCGTGGCACCGCTCTCGCTCGTCGCCTGGTCCTGGCTGCTGGCCTGCTCCCCGGGCGACCAGGCCCCAGAGGACCTGGACGGGCTGTTGCACTTCCTGTGGTCCAGCTACGACGACGGCACTGACGCCGAGCTCATCGACGCCCTCGACAACCTGGACGTGGCTATCGACGGCGGCGTCGAGCCCCTGTCCGGGACCGTCAGCCTGCTCGACGACCAGGAGCGGGCAGAGGCCGGCCACGTGGCCGACGTCGAGAACGAGGCCGGCCTGCACGTGGTCGACCCCTTCGACTGCTCCATGGCCATGCTGGAAGCCATCGTCTCCTACCCCGACCAGGACGCGCTGAAGGACATCCTCGACGAGTACGAGCGGCGCTTCGACGGCGACCGCCAGGCCTTCCTGGACGGCGAGACCGACGTGCTCAGCTGGGACGTGACCTACAAGGCGTCGACCCTGTTTGCGTCGCAGTACACCGCCGAGCTCCGGGGCGGGATGCGGCGGGTCTCCGCCACCGGGCTCGGCCAGTCCGCGTTCGGGGACTTCGTGCTGTCGCGAACCGCCCTGGTCGAACCCGCGACCTTCGAAGACGACGACGGCGTGTTCGACCAGGACCGCCGAGTGGAGCTCTGGTACCTGGCGGACAGCGGCCAGATGATCCACGTCGAAGCCCTGTGGCGACACATGGAGGCCGGGGTCGTGAACACCGGCTCCGACGCGATCCAGGACCTGATCATCGATGGGCTTCAGGACTGGGCGGCGGACACCGAGCAGTGGTGTGCGGACGGGCTTCCCTGAGGCTTGGGCTCAAGCGGCGCCGTCGGTCCTCAACTTCTTGAAGGTCTCGTCTGTGTTGCCGGTTCGGCGGTTCATGGCGACCAGGACACCGCCGGCGTAGACCACCCACGGAACGACAGCCGCCACGGTCCACCGCGGCCCATCCATGGCCCACGAAAGCGTGCAGCCCAGCCCGAGCAACACAGTGGCACCGAACGTTCCCTTGTAGAACCAGAGGAGCTGGTCCCGAATGCCCCCATTGGTGGCCACGGCCTTCATGTTGTGTGCCACCTGGGGCAACCAGTCGTGGTCTTTTTCCAGAGCAATGACCTCGTGAAAGACCGCATCCAGCAGCGGGTGGTAGACGAGCAGATCCAGGTTCCAGAGCAGGAGCGTGCCCACAGAGCCGAACAGGGCCACCGCCGCGGCCATGAGCAAGCCGTCCCCGGTGGCCAGCTGCTCGGTCAGCGCAAAGCCAACGCCGGCAAAGGTCGCCAGGAGCCAACCCGAAGCCGTGGCCCGGATGGTGCCCTGCAGGGTGTTGAAGTGCTGCAGTCGCTGGGTGAGCGCCTCATTCAAGGACGAGACCTGCGCGAATTCGCGGTCCGGGGGCTGCCTCATGACCTGAGCGTACCGCACTTCGACCGCTCAGTTCAGTCGCACCCCATCCGAATCGCCGTGGTCCCTGCGCTCGGGAAACAGCAGGCGCCGTTGACGTTCCAGCCCTCTTCCAGCGCCACGAACGGGATGAGGATGAGCCCCTCCCAGGCGAAGTCGAAGACGATCTGGTAGGCCTTTTCCCCTGCGTCGCCAAAGGCCGACTCCTCGTTGCAGGTCGCGCCGGTGATGTCGATGTCCTGGGCGTTGTTGAAGTTGGCCTTGATCAGGTTGGCGCCGTCGAAGGTGGCCCCGCTCAGCTCGGCTGACGAGAAGTCGGCCTCTTCCAGGTTGGCGTTGTCGAAGGACGTGTCCACGCAGGCCGTGCGGTTCAGGGTGGCCTTCTTCAGGTTCGAGCCCGACAGGTCGAAGGACGAGATGTCCAGGTCGGAGAGGTCCGCAGACTGCTGGGAGGTCTCGGGGCCCAACAGCCCGTACGAACGGAAGAAGAAGTCCTCGTGGGGCCAGAGGGTGTCGTCGTCGCCGTCGCCGATGCCCTGGTAGGCCGCGAACTGCCAGTCGGTGTCTTTGACGGTGGCCTGGGTCAGGTCGGCACCGCGCAGATCGGCCAGATACAGACTCGCCCCATCCAGGCGGGCGCCGTAGTCGTCGTCGTCCAGGACGGCGTCGCCGTCGATGCCGCGGGCGTCCGTGAAGCTCGCACCGGTCAGGTCGGCGTAGTCCAGGATGGCGCCTGTCAGGTCGGCGTCGCGCAGGTTGGCGCCGCTCAGGTCGGCCGGGTCCACCACGCCCAGGCTGTCCGGCAGGCTCTGGCTCAGGTCGGTCCCGGCGAGGTCTGCCCCCGTCAGGTTGACGCCGGGCAGCTGGGCACCGTTGAGCTGGAAGCCCGCCAGCTGCGCACAGACCAGGCCGTCGCCGGGCTCGAAGGGCCCAGGGATCGCCTGGGTCCGGACATGGTCCTCGAGCTTGGCGCCCTCGTAGATGCCTGCGGTCAGGGCGGTGTCGGTGCCCCGCACACCCCAGTCCAGCCAACTGCCGACGGGGCGGTCGGTCGAGAACAGGGCCCCTTCGAAGTTCGCCCGGCAGTAGTCGGCCCCGGTCAGATCAGCGGTCTGGAGATCCGCGCCGGTCAGGTCGGCGTCGCGCAAGGTGGCTGCGAAGTCACCGCAGTCCTGGGTGTGGACCACCGCGCCCCGCAGGCTGGCCCGGGAGAGGTCGGTGGCCAGGTCCACGATGTTGCACTCGAGCCAGGCGCTCTCGAAGCTCGTCTCGCTCAGGTCGGCGCCGCGCAGGTCGACGTGCTGGAGACTTGCGCCATCGAACCGCGCGTAGCGGGCGTCTGCGCCGTTCAGGCTGGCACCGTCCAGGTCCGCGTCGCACAGGTCCACGCCGAGCAGCCAGGCTTGAGAGAGGTCCGCGTCGCCGGCTCGGGCACCGCTGAGCACCGCGTCTCGGAGGTCGGTCTGCACGGTGAAGACACCGCTCAGCCTGGTGCCCGCCATGGCGGCCGCCTGGAGGCCCAGACCGCACAGATCGGTCTCGGCGCCGCCGGGCTCCTGGGACAGGTCCGCCTGGTTCAAGGAGATTCCACGGGCTCGGGCAGGCGTGCAGCTGGCCAACAGCTCGCCGTCGGCGTCACAGCAACCCAGCTGGGTCCCCCGCAGGCTCGCCCCGTCCAGGACGGCGTCCGTCAGGTTGGCGCCGACCAACACCGAGCGGTCCAGGACCGCCTGGGCGAGAGAGGCATCGTGGAGGTCTGCGTCCACCAACAGCGTGTCGCTCAAGTCCGCGCCGTCCAGAGTGGCTGCAGACAGGTCGGTCCCGGTCAGATCCGCCCCGGACAGGTCCGCCCCCGTGAGGTTGGCGCCGGCCAGCGAGGCCCCGGTAAAGGACGCCTCGCCCGCGTCGTCGTCCTCGAACACGGCCTCGGACAGGTCGACCCCCTCCAGGTCCAGCCCGCTCAGGTCCACGCCGGCCAGGTTGGCCCCGCTCAGGTTGGCCTCGCGCAGGTCCGTGGCCTGGTCGACGAGTGCACCGCGCAGGTCGGCGCCGGACAGGTCGGCACCGGACAGGTCCACGCCGCGCAGGTCCATGCCGGACAGGTTCGCGCCGGCCAGGGTGGCCCCGGCGAAGACCGTGAGCTCGTCCACGAGTGCGGTCGTGAGGTCGGCTCCGGTCAGGTCGGCACCCGACAGATCGGCGGCCCGCAGATCGGCGCCCGCCAGGTCGGCACCGGTGAGATCGGCGCCCGAGAGGTCCGCACCCAGCAGGTCGGCGTCGGACAGCTCTGCGCCGGTCAGGTCGGCCCCCTGCAGGTCGGCACCGGTGAGATCGGCTTCGGCGGCGCGGGCGCCGGACAGGTCGGCCTGGGCCAGGCTGGCGTCGCTCGCGTCGAGGCCTTCGAGCAAGGCGTCGGACAGGTCGGCGCCGGTCAGGTCGGCGTCGGCCAGGGTCGCGTCGCGGAGGTTGGCCGACCCGAGCTCGGCGCCGGCCAGGTCCTGGCGCTGCAGCATGGCGTCGGCCAGGTATGCGCCAGCCAGGGCGAGCTCGCCGGCGGTCGCCAGCTCGGCCGCCAGCCCGGGGTCGAACTCGCCGTCGGCGTCGATAGACGGCATCGGCAGGCCGTCGGGGTCGAAGCCCGTGAGGTCGGTGTCGCTCAGGTTCGCTCCCGCCGCCACCGCGCCATCCAGCCGAGCGCCGTCGAGCTGGGGCCCGATCAGGTCCGCAAAGGACAGGTCGGCCCCGGTGAGCACGGCGTCGGTCAGGTCCGCGCCGGTCAGCCCGGCCTGGGACAGGTCCGCCCCCGCCAGGTCCGTGCCCTCCATGTCGGCCCCGGTCAGGTCTGCCCCCCGCAACACCGCGCCATCCAGCCGTGCGTGCTTGGGCAGAGCACCCGTGAGGTTCGCGCCGGTCAGGTCCGCCCCCGTGAGTACGACGCCCCACAGGTAGCGCTCCGCCAGGTCCACGTCGGCCAGGCTGGAGCCGGGGCCGAGCATGGCCTTGTCGGTCGGGTCGAAGTCCGCTGGCCAGACGGTGGCGTGGTCGTACCAGGCCCCCGCCAGCGGCAGGTCCAGGTCGGCCGTCGACAGGTCCACACCCCGCAGGTCCGTGCAGGCACAGGGGCTCTCGTCGTCCCACACCGTGCAGTGGGGCAGCTCGCGCTCGGTGGTGCAGACACCGCAGTCGGTGCCGCCGTCGGCACAGGTCGTGGTCCAGGTGCCGTCGCCGGTGCCCTTGCAGCCGGACAGGGCGGCGAAGGCGAGAGAGAGCGAGAACAGGGAAGGGGTCATGGAGGGCCTCGGGCTCTTAGGATCCGCCGATCGGATCCGCACGGGGCTCTCTGGCAAGGGGCGTGCCCAGCGGGTCTCCAAGGCTCGATCGGGGCCCGGAGCCACTCCATACCGACGGCTCGGGTCCCAGCTCCGCAGACCTGTCGACCGGTCGACAGGGGGGTGTCGAAGTCTGGATCCCCTCAGCGGGAACGGCTGGCCAGATCCGTCAGCGATGACCCGTAGGCCAGACCCTCGCCGTCCGCGGTGCGCAGCTCCCACACGGCGTCACCGTCTTCGTCCAGGTGCTGGACGTGGCCTCGCCCGTCCCAGATCACTCGGGTCAGGCCACTGCCGAGGGCCTCCACGTCGCCATAGGCGGCGGCGTAGAAGGCGGGCTCGTAGGGCACCGACCAGGTCTCGTCGGCGGTCCAGGCGTCGAAGTCCAGGTCATAGGCGACCGCCCGGGATGCGTTGTCGGACGGGGCGCCGTTGTCGAACAGCACGATGCCCGTCGGCGTCAGGCTGAACTGGTGCTGGGGGCCAAAGGGGGTGCTGTCCGGGGACAGCAGAAAGTCGCCGCCGGTGCCCCCGAGCCACCACGCCAGCTGGCCGGTGCCGCGGTCGATGGCCACGATGCACTGTCGGACGTGCAGGGAGATCAGGTACTGCTCGCTCGCTGGATCCCAGTCCAGGGCGTTGGGGTGGCTCAGGAGCTCTCCCTGGGCGTCACAGACGGCGGGGTCGTCGTGGATGGACCACACCACGCGCTCGGTGCCGTCCGGGGCTCGCTCCACCAGCCCGCCCGCCCGGGTGGTCGGCTCGTCGGGATCGGCCAGCACGTCGGTCAGCGCGGCCAGGGTGCCGTCGGTGTGCTCCAGGAAGTCGTGCTTCACCCGGGGCCACGTCACAGGCGTCTGGACGTCGCCCCACCAATTCACGTGCAGCAGGTGGCTGTCGGCGTCGTCGCCGTCCTGGAGGACCTCCTGGTTGAGCCAGACCCCGGTGCCGTCTGCACTGGCCAGGCCCCGGGTCGCGGTGAAGCCCGCGACGCCCTCGTGCCACCAGACCGGGCGGCCCTCGGCGTCGACGATCACGACAGCGGCCCTGTCGAGCACCGCAAGCACCAGGTGGCCTTCAAAGGTCGCGAGGTCTCCTCCCACCGTGAAGCCCACCAGGTCCGAGGGTGCGCTGCCGGTGGTGATGGACACGGGCTCGGAACGCACCGACCCCGCCACGACGATGGCCGTCACCAGGGCCTCGGGGGGCAGTCCGAGCAGCAGTGCCGAGCCCTGGTCTGTGGGCGCAGTGGTCCTGGTGATGCCGTCCGGGCCGGTGAATTCCACCAAGGCCTCGGGCTCAGGCTGTGCGGACCACGTGACGCGCACCACGGTCGGCACATGGGGACTGACCTGGGCCGCGACGGCGCTGACGGTCTGCGGGGACACCGAGTCCACGGCCGATCCGGAGCAGGCGGACAAGAGCCAGAGTGCGAGGGTCTCACAGGCCACGGCCGAGGATAGACTGCGGGCAGTGACACCGCTCGTACTCCTCGCCGGGCCGTTGTGGCTGGGCGCGTGCTACGGGCCCACGGACACGGCGACCGACACCGCCTCGGCACCGATCGGCACCGACTCGGGAACCCCGCCGGACAGCGCCCCGGACACCGCCACCGACTCGGACCCCGGAGACACAGACTCCGGCGAGCCCCCCTGGCAGGACGACCTGGTGGCGGTCGTGGGCAATTTCGGCGAGGAGATCCGGTGGCTCGAGCGAACTTCAGGGGCGGTGTTCGCGAGCCAGGAGCTCTCGACCTGGTTTCCGGGCCTGTGCGACCAGGGCGGCTGCAGGGCTGCTGGCTTCCAGCATCACGTGATCGACGACACCGACCACATCACCCTGGCCTTCAGCCGACCGCTCGAGGTGGGGGCCGAGGACCGGGGAGGGGTGCTGTCCTTCACACCCGGAGCCCCTGGCACCCTGAGCTGGGAGTTCATCGAGCTGGACTGGGACACCTGGCTACCGGATCTGTACGACGGCCTGTGTGCAGGCGGCGTTCCAGAGGACCACTGCCGCATGGAGAACCCACACACGGTCGCGCTGCTGCCCGACGGCGCCTGGCTGGTCGCTGACACCCGCCAGGACCGCTTCCTGGTGCTCACGGTCGACCCGACAGCCAGCCCGGTCCGGGGCGTGGTCCGGGCGGTGATGGACGCCACGACCCTGCCGCCCTCCCAGTGGGAACGCTGCGAGGGCCCGAACAACATCGAGCTCTGGCTCGACGGCGGGGTCACCTATGCCTTGACCACCTGCCGCGGCGACACCAGCTCCGATGGCAGCATGACCCGGCGGGGAAGTCTGGCCCTGTGGGATCTGACGGACATCGACGACATCCAGCGGGTCTGGCGCTTCCCCAAAGAGGGCTACATCAAGGCGCCCCACCACGGCCGGGTGCTGGACGGTCCGGACGGCCCGCTGGTGGTCTGGGGCCACAGCATGGGGGAGTCCGGGGCCGACAACGAAGAGCGAGGTTCGGTGGGCCTGGCCCGGTTCCACATCACCTCGCGGCCCGAGTACATCGGGGACGGTCGGCTGCCCGAGTCCTACGGACGCTTCGGCTTCGTGCGATCGGTCACGCCGTTGCCCGATGGCGCGGGACTGCTGGTCGCCGACTCGGGCTGTGAGCTGATCTTCGAGCCGTGCGACAACCCGGGGCGTCTGGTGGAGGTGGCGTTTCCGACCTTGACCGCGTCGGGTCTGGGCGGTGCCTGGTCCGAAGACCACGCCGACCAGCACTTCATCGAGCTGGAGGTCCTGGCGCTCCAGGACGGCGAGGCCGTGGGCCATCCCTACGAGGCAGAGCTGCTGGCCTATGAGGATCTCGGCGAAGCGCTGCGGACGCCAGGGGCGGTGAGGACCGAGCCCTGATCCGGACCCCGTGTTCGCCGATCATCAGAGCGCCGTGATGGTGATGGTGCCGTCCCCCGTGTTCGCCGAAGCCGCGCTGCTGGTGTTCGCGCCGGCGTTGTAGGAGCCGCCCCCGCCCCCGCCGTAGCAGTATTCGCCGCCCCCGCCGCCGGAGTACCCGCCGCCGCCACCGCCGTAGATGTCGTGGTAGGTGCCGCCGCCACCCCCGAAGCCCCCCGCGCCCGCGTTCGATCCGCACGTGGCATCGCAGTTGCCGCCCTCGCCGCCATTCAGGAAGCTGCGACCGCCCGAAGAGCTGCCCGGCCCGTCCTCGCCATCGCTGCTGAAGCCCCCGCCCCCTGAGCCATAGCTGCCGCTGCAGGACTCGCCGCCGTCACCGCCGGTGCCGCCGCTACAGGTGCTGGACACGCCGTTCTCCGACGTGGTGGCGTCGGTGGTCGAGCGGGTGTCGGCGTCGCGACAGGCGGCGCCGCCACCGCCGGCGATCAGCAGCGGCGTGTCGTCTTCGGCGACCAGGAAGGACCCGCCCCCGCCGCCGGTGTGCAGGTTCACGGTCTGGCCTTCCTGGCCCACCAGGATCTGGAGCACGTCGCCCTGGACAAAGGTGAATTCTCCATACACGTAGGCACCCCGACCCGGATAGCTCGTGTAGTCCGTGTTCTCCCCAGAGGAAGCCCCATAGGCCTCGACGGCGTAGTCGCCATCGGCCGGCACGGTCCAGAGCTGGATGCCCTGGACGTCCATGGTCAGGTAGCGGCTGTCCTCGTCCCAGACGGTGCTGTAGTAAGCGTTGCAGTCGGCCAGGCTCGGGCCTTCGCGCTCGGCGGCGCCGCAGTTCGTGAACGTGTGGGACGAGAACTCGAACAGGGAGCAGTCCTCGTAGAGGGTGACGTCCTCGTCGTCACAGTCGGTGCCCGCGTAGTCGTCGCTGTCGAATCCGTCGCCGTCCTGGTCGTAGTCGCTGGCCCCGTCGCAGTCCGCGTCCACGCCGTCGTACCAGGTCTCGAGCTCCCCCGGGTTGATGCTGGCGTCGCCGTCGTCGCAGTCGGTGCCGTCCTCGACCGTGCCGGTCAGCTCGTCACAGGACTCTTCGGAGTCGTCCCCGTCCCCGTAGCCATCTCCATCTGCGTCGGTATACCAGGTGGTCGCGTCGGTGGACTCCTCGTCGGTGACGCCGTCGCAGTCGTTGTCGACAGCGTCACAGGTCTCTGGGGCGGCGGGCCAGCTCGCCGAGTCGGTGTCGTCGCAGTCCGTGTCGTCGGATACATAGCCAGCGGGCTCCGAACACGTCGCCAGGCTATCGGTCGTGTCTCCGAAACCGTCGGCGTCGGCGTCTCGGTACCACGTCCCAGCGTCGGTGGCGGTGTCTTCGTCTGTGTCGCCGTCGCAGTTGTTGTCGACGCCGTCACAGACCTCCTCTGCATCGGGGCTGACGCCCGCGTCGCCGTCGTCGCAGTCGTCGGCGTTCTCGACCTGGTCGCTCTCGGGCTCGCAGCCCTCTTCGCCTGCGTCCGGGTCCCCAAAGGAGTCGCGGTCGGCGTCGGTGTAGAAGGTCTCGGTGTCCAGGGCACCGACGTCCACGTCGCCGTCGCAGTCGTTGTCCACGCCGTCGCAGACCTCGATGCCGCCGGGCCAGGCCGCGGGGTCGGCGTCGTCGCAGTCGTCGTCGTTGGCGCTGTAGCCAGCGGGCACGCTGCAGGCCTGGGTGGTGGCGTCCGGGTCGCCGTAGCCGTCCCCGTCGTCGTCCAGCCAGAAGGTGTCGGTGGCGTCCTCGTCCACGTCGGAGTCGCAGTCGTTGTCGGTCTCGTCGCACAGCTCGGTCGCCCCTGGGTAGGTCAGGGCGTCCAAGTCGTCGCAGTCTTCGGAATTGGACACATAGGACGACAGCGGTGTGTCGCAGGAGACGGTGGTGAAGGTGGTCGCGCCATAGCCATCGGCGTCGGCGTCCCCGTACCAGGTCTCGGCATCGATGGCGTCCTCGTCGATGTCGCCGTCACAGTCTTCGTCGGTGCCGTCGCAGCGTTCGGGGCCACCCGGGTAGTGGTAAGCACTGGTGTCGTCGCAGTCCTCGCAGGCGGGCACGCCGTCCTTGTCGTCGTCTGCGTAGCCCACCGAGCCGTCGCAGTTGTAGTCGTGACTGTCGGTGCAGTCGGACTCGCTGGCCCCGGGGTGGTACGCGGCGTCGCCGTCGTCGCAGTCTCCGGGGTAGGCGCTGTAGCCGTGGGGCTGGTTGCAGGCGATCTCGGTGTCGTCGTCGTCGCCGTAGCCGTCGCCGTCCCGGTCCTTGTACCAGGTGGGCGCGTCGGCGGCGTCGGGCTCGTCGACCACCTTGTCGCAGTCGTCGTCGGCGCCGTTGCAGAGCTCGGTGGCGCCTGGGTAGACGTCCTGGTCCAGGTCGTTGCAGTCCTGGTCGGCCGTGTACCCGTCTTGATCGGCGTCCACGCCGTCGGTCGGCTCCGTGTCGGTCGGGGTGCTGGTGTCGGTGACCGTGGCCGTGTCGGTCAGGCCCGTCGTGGCGCTGTCCACGGTCCCGGTGAGGGTGTCCGTGTCGTCGCCACAGCCGACAAGGACCAGGAGCGCGAGGGCGGTCTGGGTGGGGAACATCGATCCTCCGGACGGTGGATCCTACCGCTCCTTGGGGCGCGCCGCGCTACTTCACGCAGACCGCGTCGACACCGCCCGACGTGGTGCCCATCAGGTTGCCGACCGGCACGCCGATGCTGATGATCGTGCCGGCGGGCACGTGGGCGGCGACCTCGTTGAGGCCCTTGGTGATGTTGGGGATGACCTTCCACTGCGCAGCCTTGGCGGGCTCGTGGAGGCGGTCCGACACGTAGCAGCGCCACGGCCCGTCGGATGCGGCGTTGGCTTCGCCCTGGAGGAGGAAGGGGGCAGCGCCGAGGAGGGCGCCGGCCAACAAGAGACCGACCAGGCGTAGATCGAGGGTGACGGTGTGACGCATGAGAGCTCCAGGGGTTGAGGAAGGATCGAAGGCTACGCCATCGGGGCGGTAGGCTGGCCCCCGGAGGCACCCATGACCCTGTTCACCACGCTGGCGGTGGGGTTCGCATCTGCCCAGGTCGCCGCAGCGCTGGCCAATGGCGAGCTCACGGTCACGGGCACGGCCGGCGACGACCTGATCCTGGTGGCGGAACAGGGCGCTGCGGTGCTGATGGTGGCCCACGACGGCGCGGGGACGTGGAGCGTGGCGCTGGCCGGAGGGCCGGTGCGCTACGTGAAGGTGCTGGGTCACGCAGGCGACGACAGGGTGCTCCTGCAGGCGAGCATCGATGGCCACGCAGAGGGTCACGCCGGCGACGACGTGCTGGTCGCGGCCGGGACCGCCAACCTGTTCCTGTACGGCGACGGCGACGCTGACACCCTGGTCAGCAGCCCCTCCGGGACCTGGGCCGAAGGGGGACCCGACAGCGACCTGTTGCTGGGCAATGCCGAGCTGGACTGGCAGGTCGGCGGGGCCGGCGCCGATCTGCTCCTGGGGTACGGCGACGACGACGTGCACTTCGGAGACGCGGGCCGAGACCTGCTGGTCGGGGGCGACGGCGACGACAGCCTGGACGGCCGCGCCGACGATGACGTGGTGGTCGGGGGGCCGGGCAACGACGAGCTGTTCGGCGGCGGCGACGACGACGTCCTGTTCGGGGGGCCCGGCACCGACCGGATGAAGGGGGACGGCCTGCTGGGTGGCAACGGCAACGACGTGCTGTGTGGCTTCACCGAAGCGGACCGCCTGGACGGCCAGGGCGGCGACGACCACCTGTTCGGGGAGCAGGGCCCGGACCACCACGACGGCGGACCCGGCAATGACCAGCTCTACGGCGCGGCGGGGCTGGGCGACACCTTTGCCAACGGCCAGATCAACCCGGACGCGCCGTGTCCAGTGGCCCCCCTGGACGACCCCACCGGCATCCAGGTGGTCGCCCACGCCGACCGGTACCTGGTGATCACAGGCACCCCAGACGGGGATGTGATCAGCGTGCACCGGGACGAGGCCGCCGTGGTGCTCCAGGCCGGTGAGCAAGCGCCGCGGCGGGTGACGACAGCGGTCCAGACCCTGGCCCTGCGCACCGGCGACGGCGCTGACCAGGTCACCGTCTCCGGGGACTTCGCAGTGTTGTTCGTGGACGCCGGCGCGGGCCCGGACCGGATCGACCTGTCCGGTGCCTCCGGGACCCAGGTGCTCCTGGGCGGCCCGGGAGAGGACCAGCTGATCGCCGGCGAGGGCGGGGCGCTCGTGCACGGCGGCGCCGACCGCGACACCCTGACCGGCGGACCCGGGAGTGACCTGTTCACGCCAGGGGACGACACCCGGCTGGGCGTCCAGGACACCGACCGCGTCGCCCGAGCCTCGATGGCCGGCCAGGTCATCTTGCGCGACCTTGGCCAAGCGCAAGCCGCGACCCCGTCCGCCGTCGTCGAGGTCGCCGCAGAGTCACCGGACCGCCCGTCGCCCTGGGTGATCCTGGCCTGCCTGCTCGCCGGCCTGATCGGGGGCCTGGTCGCCCGCCGACGGGCCTGAGGAGGGGGGTCGGAGCGGCTATCCTCGCTCCGTGCTTCGACTCCTCCTGCTTGCCGCCGCCTGTACCGGCGGCGGGTCCACCGCCGATGCCCCCGCGAGCACCGGGGCCTCGGACAGCGCCGACGCGGCCTGGATGCCGACCTATGAACCGGCGGTCGTGCCCGCCCAGTGGTCTGCCGACGAGGCACTCGCGGCGCTCGACGGCACCCTGGCCGGGGGATTTCCAGCGCCCTTTGGCATGGCCGAGACCTTTGCCTGGTTCCTGGACCAGGGCAACGACTGGTGCCCGGGCTCCGAGACCTATCTAGGGCCCGAAGCGCTGGAGGGCTGCGCCGTCGAGGGCTGGTGGTACCTGGGCATCGGTGGCTACGACCTGGTGGAGGAGCCCGTGGACGGTGGCGTGCAGCAGCAGCTCTTCCTGTTGGGCGATCTGGAGATCAAGGGCCCCGGGGCCGAGCTCGCTGTGGGCGGCCACTGGGATCACGCGGTCACGCGCACGGACGAGCTGGCCGCCTTCGACGGGGAGCTGACAGGCTCCTGGCAGAGTCCTGGGCGGGACCAGGAGCCCTGGCTCTCGGTCGGGACCAGCGCTTGGATCGCCTATAGCGGAACGGCGAACAAGGCCAGGGGCACGGTCGCGGCCCTCTGGCTCCACGGTGGCCTGGCCCTGGGTGGGCAGGCGCTGGACTTCCAGGACCTGACCTGGGACGACGGGGACTGCGCCGAGCAGCCCTCGGGCGCCGTGGGCTGGCAGGACCCGGGGCTCGGCTGGTGGCACCAGTCCCTGCCGGACTGCACCGGTTGCGGACCGCTCAGCCACGACGGGCAGCTCCTGCAAGAGAAGAGCTGCGTCGACCTGGCCGAGTACGCCGGGGTCGTGGTCCAGGCCCTGGCACCGTGAGCCTGCTGCTCCTGGCCCTGCTTGTGGGCTGCGACGGCACGGCGCCGGCGATCGATTCGGCCCCTTCGTCTGGCCCCTTCGTGCCCCTCGACGACGCCCGTCTGCTGCGCCGGCTGAGCCTGGACCTGCGCGGGCGTCTGCCGTCCCTCGACGAGCTCGACGCCGTGGCCGCCGACCCCGCGGCCCTGGACTCCCTGCGCGACGACTTCCTGGACGACCCGGCCTTCGAGGAGCGGCTGGTGGCCCTGTTCAGCGAGCACCTGCGCACCCGGATCGACGACTTCCAGGTCGAGTACTACGACTACGCCCTGGCCGAGACGTCGGAGTGCGTCTACGAGCGCGAGGTCGGTCAGGAAGCGCCGCGACTGCTGGCCCGGATCGTGGTCGACGACCTGCCCTGGTCCACCGCCGTCACCGCCGACTGGACGATGGCCACCGAGGCCCTGGCGGCCATCTGGCCACTGGAGCGCCTGGCGCGGGACGCCCTCTGGGAGCCCGCCCGGTACACCGACGGCCGTCCTCCCGGCGGTGTCCTGTCCACAAATGGCCTCTGGTGGCGCTACGTGACGAGCCGCTCCAACGCCAACCGCTCGCGGGTGGCCGCGCTCTCCGAGCTGTTGCTCTGCCAGCCTCTGCTGTCCCGCCCCGTGAGCTTCGCCACCAGCCCGTCGCTGGTCGACGAGGATGGCACGGCCGAGGCCCTGCGCTCGGATCCCCAGTGCCTGGCCTGCCACGCCAGCATCGAGCCCCTGGCCGCGGCGTTCTTCGGCTGGGTCCCAAGCATCGACTACAACCCGCTGGAGCTCGGCTACTACCACCCGGAGCGGGAGAGCCAGGGCCCCGAGACGCTGGGGGTGGACGCGGCCTACTACGGGGTGCCCCTGGCCGGATTCCAGGACGTCGGACCCCGGGTCGCCGCGGACTCCCGCTTCTACCGATGCGCCGCCGAGACCGCGGCCAAGTTGCTCTGGCGACGCCCGATCGCCCTGGACGACTTCGACCAGGTCGAGGACCTGCGTCGCGACTTCGTGGCCGGGGACACCCGCTTCGGGGCGTTGCTGGCGGCGGTCACCGACACCCCGGAGTACCGGGCTGCCGACGTGGCCGACGACGCCGAGACCGACCTGGCAGACCGTGCCCGGCCTACGCGCATGCTGTCCCCGGATCAGCTGGCCACAGCTCTGGATGATCTCGCCGGGTTCAGCTGGACCCTCGACTCGTGCGACCAGCTGGACAACGACGACCAGGGCTACCGGGTGCTGGCCGGCGGCGTCGACGGCCACAGCGTGACGCGACCCCAGCAGGATCCCGGGCTGACGTGGGCCCTGGTGGTGGAGCGGGCAGCCCAGGGCGCCGCGGGCCATGCTGTGCAGACCGAGCTGGTCGAGGGCCAGCCCGGGCCGCTTTTCCGCCACGTGACCCTCGACGACCTGCCGGGCGAACCCGCCTGGGAACGAGAGCTGAGCGAGCTCCACTGGCGCCTCTTCGCCCAGGTGACCGACGAGAGACTCGACGCCGACCGGGCGCTCTGGCAAGCGGTGGCCGACGACCACGGGGCGGCGATGGCGTGGATCGCGCTGGTGACCACCCTGCTCCGCGACCCGGACTTCGTGAGCACGTGATGCGTCGGCGCGACCTGCTGGCCGGCCTGCCGGCGCTGGGCCTGGCGGGGCTCCTGCCCGGCCTGGCTCGCGGCCAGGACGCGGTCCGGGAGCACAAGTTCCTGTTCATCGTGGCTTATGGCGGCTGGGACATCACGTCGGTCTTTGCGCCCTCGGCGGACAACCCGGCGGTCGACACCGAGCTGGACGCCGTGACCGCCGAGCTCGGCGACCTGCGCTTCGTGGACCACCCAGGGCGCCCGGCCGTGCGCCGCTTCTTCGAGACCTGGGGCGACCAGGCCTGCATCCTCAATGGGCTCGAGGTCCGCTCGGTCACCCACGAGGCCTGCGAGCGCATCCTACTCACCGGCTCTTCGGCGGCAGCGGGAGACGACTGGGCCAGCGTGCTGGCCGCCCACAGCACCAACGACCTGGCGCTTGCGCACCTGGTGGTCGCGGGTTCGGCGCTGACCCAAGAGCACGTGAGCCAGGTCGTGCGGGTGGGCAGCCGCGGCCAGCTGCTGGACCTGCTGGACGGCAACGCCCTGATCCAGAGCGGCCATCTCACAACGGCCCTCCCCAACGACGTGCACGCTCGCATCGACGCCGCAGTGGCCGAGCGCGTCGCCGCGGTCGCCAACGGCGCTTCGCCCAGCGGCCGCCGCTTCGGCGCGGGGTACGACCGGGCCCTCCAGGACCTGGCGACCCTCGAAGGGCTGGCTGGCGATCTGCAGCTCCAGGCCGAGGGCACGGGCTGCGGGCGGGACGCCGCCGAAGACGCCGGCATCGTGCTGGACGCCTTTGAGCGTGGCCTGAGCCGGTGCGGCATGGTCGAGGACGACGGCTGGTGCGGCGAGGGCTGGGACACCCACAACAGCGGGGTGCTGCAGAGCACCAACTTCGAGTTGTTGTTCGGCTACCTGGACCGAATCCTGGGCGATCTGGCCCTGCGCCCGTCCCCATCGGGAGGGGCCCTGGCCGACGAGGTCACGGTGGTCGTGCTCTCGGAGATGGGGCGGCATCCCCAGATCAACGACAGCGGGGGTCGCGACCACTGGACCTACACCAGCGCGATGCTGCTGGGCGCGGGGGTGCGCGGCGGCCAGGTCATCGGCGAGCTGGACGAGGACTTCCAGGGCAGGCCTGTGGACCTGGTGACCGGGGAGGCCCGCGACGACGGCACCGGGCTGGTGCCCGGTCACCTCGGCGCGACCTTGCTGGCGCTGGGCGGAGTGGATCCCGGAGACGTGCTCACCGGGGGCGAAGGGGTCATCGAGGCGGCGCTGGCGTGAGCAGGGACTGGTCCAGGACCGCGCCGTCGCCGTCCAGGAAGGTGACCAGGACGGTCCCCCGATCCGGGTCGGCTTCGAAGCACACGGTGTTCCAGGTCTTGATCAGCGTCGGGATCTGCTCGTGGGTCTGGATCAGGTCCACGTAGTCCAGGATCGGGCTCCCGCCGGGGCCACACTGGACCTCCCACATGTCCCAACCGTGCCCGTCCTCCGGGTCCACTCGGGCCAGGGCGCCGAAGTGGAAGTCGCCGGTCAGCCACAAGACCCCCGGGGTCCCGGCGATCGCTGCGAGCAGAGCCTGGCGCTGCTCCGGGTGGCCCTGCCAGCGGTCCTCGGCCTGGATGTCGCCGATCGAGGCCCGCCAGTCCGTGATCGGCACGCTGTTGAGCACGATCTTGAAGAAGGCTGTGCTGGTGGTGATGCCGTCGATGAGCCACTGGAGCTGCGCGTCGGACAGGTAGTCGTCGCCGCTGCGCTCGCCGCGACAGTCCAGCACGAACACGTCGGCGGTGGCGCCCCAGGACAGCTGGCGCCACAGGCTGGTGCCGTCCGGGCCCCGGCGCTGGGGCACGGCCTGTCGGAACGCAGCCAGGGCGTCGTCGACCAGGGCCGGGTCGGTGTCGTCCGGCCGCCAGTTGTTGTCGACCTCGTGGTCGTCCCAGGTCGCGATCAGGCTGGTGCTCGCGGCCAGGTCCCGAAAGCCCGGCTGGGCCAGGGCTGCGGCCCACTTGGCCTGGGGGCCTGTGTCGTCTCCCCAGTCGTTGTAGATGGTGTCGCCGAGCAGGCAGTAGAAGTCGAAGCGGTGCTCGGCGGCCCGGGAGAGCACCGGCCAGGGCTCCTGGCCGCCCAGGCAGCTGGTGGCGCCGAAGCGCAGCACCCGCTGGGTCCCAGGGGCCAGGGCGGTGCGAAACCGGGTGGCGGCGCTCCGCCGATCGCTGCCCGCCGCAACGGCGACCACGGACCAGCTGGTGTCGGCCGGCAGGTCCGTCAGCTCCTGCTGGATCCAGCCCCCGTCGGTCTCGAGGGCCCGCCACTCCGAGACCTGTTCCCAGCCCTGGTCGGTGGCCCGGGCCAGGAGGAGGTCCACGACGGGCTCATCGCTCCAGACCGAGACCAGCGCACCGGACGGGCTGGCGTCGCCCACCACGACGCCGCGGGCAAAGGCGGTCTCGTCCACCGGGCCTTCCGGGGCCCAGGGGTGATCGGGCTCGGGGCCGCCGGTTCCCGCCCCGGCCCCGGTGTCCTCCGGGTCGCCACAGGCCGTGCAGGCCGCCAGGGCCCCGGCCGACACGATGAAGTCGCGGCGAGAGGTGGACATCAGTCGTCCAGGGCCGGACAGGCTGGGATGGCCACGAGCGCGCACCGGACCCAGGCATCGGTCGGGCGTCGTGCGCTGGGATCCACAGAGCCAGCATAGCTGCGGCCCCCTGTGGAACCATCGGTCCATGAAGCGTCCCGGCTGGGAGGAGGAGTGGACCCCGTCGCCGGGCCCCGGCTCGCCCCTCACCCCGTGGGCCTGGGCGCTCCTGGGTTGGCTGGCCTGGATGTTCATCCAGACCTGGCCGCTGGGAGGGCCCCGACCACTGACCCCCCTCGACCAGGCCCTGACCCAGCTCGCCGAGCGGCTGGATCCACGAGCCGACTCGGTGATCTGGGTCGGGGACTCCCGCCTGCGTCACGCGCTGCCCGAAGGCCCAGTCATGCGAGAGACGATCGCGCAGGCCTGGAGCCCCACCGGTCGCGCCGTGCGGATGCGCCGCCTCACGGTGCCGTGGCTCGACGCGCCCGCCCTCGAGACCCGGCTGGCGCGTCTGGTGGCCCTGCAGCCCGGCCTCGTGGTGCTCCAGCTGGAGGTCCTGCTGCCACCGCCCTTCCACCCGGCCCTGCGCGACCCGGCTGCGTTCGGCGAGCCCCTGGACCTGGAGGGCGGCGGCGGGGCCCGTGGCGCGAGGGTGCGCCGGCTGTGGGAGGACCGCGGCTTCTCGGTCTCGCCCGAGCACGCCGCCGCTGGTGTCCGGTTGCTGACGGGCCTCCAGGACAGTGGCGTGCCGGTGGTCCTGGTGCAGCTCCCCCAGAGCGAGACCGTGCGCGACCTGGCACGGCCAGGCTACGCCGAAGCCCAGGCCGCGGCCGCCAGGACCCTCTTCGACGCCCCCGTGGTGACGCCGCTGGCGACGGCGCCGGACCACTGGTTCAAGGACCAGCTGCACATGACCCCGGCGGGTGCCGAGGCCTTCGGGCCAGGCCTGCTCAGCGCCGTGTTCGAGGCCAGGCCGTGAATCCGTTTTTTGCGCTGCCGCAGCTCGGCGCTGCGCTGGGGGCGGTGGCGATCTACTGGGCGCTGCCCCGGCCGTGGCGCGTCCCGTACCTGGGACTGGCGTCGGCGGCGGTGCTGGCATGGCTCGATCCGGCAGCGCTCGTCGCGCTGGGCGCGCTGACCCTGCTGGTGTCCCGGACGGGCTCGGGCCTGCTCTGGCCTCTGGCCGGGCTCGCGGCCCTGTTCCTCGGGGTACGAGCCGACCCGCTGCTGGGGTTGGGGCTCGCGGTGCCCCTCGGCTTCGGGTTCTGGGTGCCCCGACTGGCCCACGTCCTGGTGGAACGGCAACGGGACACGCTGCCCGCGCACGAGCTCTGGGACCTGTGGGCCTACGTGGCCTTCCTCCCGACCCTGCGCGTGGGGCCGATCCACCGCTTCGACGCTTTCCTACGGGATCACGCCCGACAGCGCTGGGACGTCGCAGTGCTGGCCCGCGGGGCCCAGCGGGTGCTCGAGGGCTACGCCAAGCTCGTGGTGCTGGCGGGCTGGCTGGTGGCCGACCTGGCCCATGGGCAGGTGTTGGCTCTGAGCGCGGCGGGACGTGACGGGGGCGTGGTCCTGCTGGAGTGTGCGCTCTACGGCGGCAACCTGTACTTCGCCTTTGCCGGCTACTCGGACATCGCCATCGGCTTCGCCCTGATGCTCGGGTTCCGGATCCGCGAGAACTTCGACCACCCCTTCCTGCGACCGAACCTCCAGCGGTTCTGGGAGAGCTGGCACCGCAGCCTGTCGACGTGGTGCCGGGACTACGTGTTCACCCCCGTGCTGGCGAGCACACGGCGGCGGGCGCCCGCCCTGGTCCTGGCGATGCTGGTCCTGGCGGGCTGGCACGAGCTAAGCCTGCGCTATCTCTGCTGGGGGTGCTGGCACGCCGCGGGACTGGTGGTGCACATGGTGTGGCGGCGGCGTGTGGCCCCACGGCTGGGCGGGCCCAGCGGACCCTTGGGTCGGGTGGCCGTGCGCTGCCTGTCGACCGGGCTCACCGTGGCGTTCGTGCTCGTGGGCTTCGTGTTCACCAAGAACACCGGCTGGGCCGGCATCCAGGCCGACTGGGGCCTGCTGCTCGGGGGTGCACCGTGATCCACGACGGCATGGCCTGGCTGCGAGAGCATCACCCGGCGGCGTGGCTCGCCCTGCGGGCTGTCTGGTTGCTCGTCCTGTTGGTCGCGGTGTGGCAGCTCTGGGACCAGCCGGGTTGGGAGCTGCGGTACCTGGGGCTCTAGTCCCCTGTCTCGGAAGTTCGTGAGGTGATCGCGCAGCCATCGCCGCGGCTGGTGGTCTGCTCGAGCGGCCGGTGTGGCCGAGTCACAGCAACGCGAGAGCGGGCCGCCAGCCGCGGCGAGGGCAAGTGAGCGCCCACGAACTTCCGAGACAGGGGACTAGTCTAGTCTGTCTCCCAGGGGATCGGGGGCACTGCGCCCAGGTCGTGGGCGTCAGGCCGCAGTCCTGGGCTGGCGTCGGTGTCTCACGGGTTCGACCACGCCGCCCTGGTGCACGGCCATCAGCCGTCCCTGGTCGACGAAGAGGCCCACGTGGCCGTCGTGGGCTGCGGCGTGATGGGCCGTGCAGACGGTGACCAGGTTGTGCTCGCTGTGGTCGCCCCCCTGGGCGAAGGGGTGCACGTGGTGGAGGTCGAGGAACAGGGTGCACGTGCAACCCGGGAAGACGCAGCGGTAGTCGTCTCGGGCCAGCACCGCTCGGCGGGTGCGGTCCGGGATGTGGCGGGTGAGCTTGCCGCGGTCTGGGCCGTGGGTCAGGTCCAGGACCTCGGGGTCGTCGAGGGCCTGGGTCACCACGTGGTCCATCACCTGAAAGTCGGGGTGAGAGGCGGTGGCGCAGTCTGGGCACAGGGTGATGACGCTGCGGTGCAGGGGCTCTGACGGCGGTTGTTCGGCTTCGTCGGCCAGAGCCTTGGCTGCTCGGCGGATGATGAGTCCCAGGAGCCGGCCGTTGTCCAGGTCCTGGTCTCTCAAGGCGGTCTGGGACCGGAGCAGAGCCAGGGTCTTGTCCAAGACCTCGGCATCGGTGGCTTCCATCAGGAAGCTCCTGCGGCGTCGCGGTGGTGCGAGGTCCACGACTTCGGGGCTCGGCGGCTTGTCTCCCTTGCAGACCGAGTCCACCTGGCGCTCCAGCTCTCTGGAGGAGATGTGGGTTGCCCGTGCAACCCAGTCGGCTGCGGTGTCGGGGTCTGCGATCCGGAGCAGCAGCCGGGCCTTGGTCCAGGGGAGCTCGCCGCTGGCGAAGGCCTGTTCGAGGACGGGCAGTGCAGGTGCTTCTCGGGCGAGCTTGAGCAGGGCCTTGAGCTTGAAGGCGCCGAACTCCAGGCAGGTGCGCGCATAGGCGGACATCGAGGGATGGCCGAGCTGTCGGTAGAGCCGTTGTTCGCTCATCTCCAGGAGGAGGACGGCGAGTCGGTGCTCCGCGGCCCGGGATGTTGCGAGGGCTTCGAGCAGGGCCTGGTGGAGGTCTTGGGCGGTCATGGGTTCTCCGGTGGACACACAGAGAATCTAACCTGCCGTTATCACGACCATTTCAGCGCCTTCAGGCCCTCGTTTCACGCCCGTGGTGACCTCGCGAGGTCCCTCGAGTGCCGCAAGGGCAGCCAGCGGGCACCGAGAGACCTTGGCAGCCAGGTCCAGGCGCCATCCCTGCCCTCGTCCCTTTGAGGGCCTCAAAACTGTCAAGGAAGAACCTGGACTTTTGACAATTCAACCCCAGCTCGGCGCACCGCGCTGAAGGCCCACGCTGCCGTCACCGCCGACGTCTGTCGCCAACCGCCCCCCGCTTCCACCAGGCTCTTCTTTGTCTCGCCGTCGTCGGGACTGTGGAGTCGTGGGCAGGTGCTCCGGTGACCTGGCCCAAGCCACCGACCTGGCCCGCACCTGTCCATGTCTCCATGGGCCGCCCCGCCACCCCCCGGCCCCAGATCCGCGCGACCTGAGACCGGCCCCAGACAGCCCAACGCGACACCCCAACCCAGAGTCATGCCCCAGGGTCAGAACCAATCGTAATCCCGATCCGACGCCGCGCGGCTAATGCTTAACAAAAGGTTCCCGACCCCGGTTCCCCCAAAGGTTCCCGACCCCGGTTCCCCCGGTTCCCGCGACCCCAGACCCTGGCAGCCAGCCACTGGGGTGGGCTCCGTGACCGAGTACCAAGGCTGCCACCCCGGCAGGTGACGTACCCCCACCCGCCAAATAGAGACGCCAGATGGACAAGGGCCACCGCATCAAGATCGTGAAGGGCCAGAGTGGCGTCGGCGTTACCGGCGAGATCTTCTGGGTCGGCGAGAACAAGTACGGACCGGGGAAGCGCTTCGGCGTCCGCGGCGACGACGGCGAGACCTACTGGGTCGACGCCGAGCTGGTGGAGGCCTCTTCCGACGCCGCCCCCGAGCTCGAACCCGGGGAGCTCTTCCAGAAGGGCGACCAGGTCGCGTTCAAGGTGGGCGGTCGCGAAGGCGAGGGAGAGGTCTTCTGGATCGGCGAGAGCCGCCGGGGTGGCCAGCGTCTGGGGGTTCGCCCGACCGACGACGACGAGGCCGTCTGGCTCGACTCCAGGCAGGCCCGTCGCATCGACGCGCCATCCCTCGACGCCGAGCCCGACCTGAGCGCCCCGCCACCGCTGGACCAAGGCCCGCCTCCGATTGACGACGCCACCCTCGATGCCTGGGCCAGCGCCGTCGACGACCTCGAGGACGCGGAAGTCTTCTAGCGGGTACACCGAAGCACCCGGCTCCTCACGAGTCCGGGGCCCCCGGCCCGGTGAACATCAGGCGGGCGCGCAACTGCGCCTACACTGTGACGCTCTACAGGCGGAGTTCCCATGAATCGAGACGCCTCGCTCCTGTTGTCGTCACTGCTCCTGCTCTCCTGCCAAGAGCTGGCCCCCATCGACAGCGGCGCAGACAGCGCGCCCGCCGGGCCGGTCGCAGAGACCGGCCTGCCCGCAGACACCGCCTTGCCCAACGGCACCGATCTGCCCCCCGGCACCGGGGTCGGTTGGTTCGCCGAGGTCAGCCAGCGCATCGCCACCGATGCCCGCAGCTTCCGGGAGCTGGAGCCAGGCCGTTTTGCTGCTGATGTGCGTGGCCACCGCGCCGAGCTGGGCCCCGACGGCCTGCTGGCCACCAACCGCGCTGGCGACGGCGAGCTGCTGCTGCGCTTCTCCGCCTGGGGCCGCGAGGGCCGGGTGGAGCCGGTGGCGCCCGGGTCGCCCCTGCTGGGGGACTGCGCCTCCCCCGTCCAGGTGCTCCCCGACGGTAGCTGCCTGCGGCGCATCGAGCTGGCCCATCGGGGGCTGACCGAGCTCTGGCAGACCGACTCGGACGGCATCGAGCAGTCCTGGGAGATCGCGCAGCCCCCAGCGGGTCAGGGCCTGCTGCTGCTGCACGTGGACGTCGAGCAGGCCATCCACTGGCAGCTCGACGGCGATGCACTGGGGGCCCAGCTCCTGGACTCTTCGGGCAGCGCCTGGCGCTACGCCGGGCTCCATGCCTGGGACGCCCGTGGCGAGCCGCTGGCGGCGGCGATGGAGACCACCGCCACCGGCCTGCTCATCGTGCTGGACGATGCCGGGGCCCTCTACCCGATCACGGTGGACCCCACCCTGACCGAGGACACCAAGCTCACCGCCTCGGACGGCGCGTCAGACGACATCTTCGGGTTCTCGGTCTCCGGCGCGGGCGATGTGAACGACGACGGCTACGACGACGTCATCGTGGGGGCCTATCAGGACGACGACAACGGCGCGGGCTCCGGCTCCGCGTACGTGTACCTGGGCGGATCGGGCGGTATCGACAGCACCAGCGAGACCAAGCTCATCGCCTCGGCCGGCGCGTCGGGCGACGGCTTTGCCAGATCGGTCTCCGGCGCGGGCGACGTGGACGGCGACGGCTACGACGACGTCATCGTGGGGGCTCCCGAGGACGGCATCAGTGCCGGCTGCGCCTACCTGTACCTGGGCAGCTCGGGCGGCATCGACAGCAGCACCGAGACCAAGCTCGTCGCCTCGGACACCGCGTCGAACAACTTCTTCGGCTACGCGGTCTCCGGCGCGGGAGACGTGGACGATGACGGCTACGACGATGTCCTCGTCTGGGCCCCCTACGACGCCGCAGGCTACACTGCCGGCTCCGTCTACGTGTACCTGGGCAGCTCGGGCGGCATCGACAACACCCGCGAGACAAAGCTCACCGCCTCGGACGACGCGAGCTCCGACAACTTCGGCGTCTCGATCTCCGGCGCGGGCGACGTCGACGGCGACGGCTACGACGACATCATCGTGGGGGCCTTCGCCGACGACGACAACGGCTCGGCTTCCGGCTCCGTCTACCTGTACCTGGGCAGCTCGGGCGGCATCGACAGCACCAGCGAGACCAAGCTCACCGCCTCGGATGGCGCGGCATACGACTACTTCGGCTACTCGGTCTCCGGCGCAGGCGACCTGGACGGCGACGGCTACGACGACGTCATCGTGGGGGCCTACGGCGACGACGGCTACAGCGGCTCATCTTCCGAAGCCGGCTCCGTGTACGTGTACCAGGGCAGCTCGGGCGGCATCGACAGCAGCAGCGAGACAAAGCTCACAGCCTCCGACGCCGCGTCAGGCGACAGGTTCGGCTACTCGGTCTCTGGCGCGGGCGACGTGGACGGCGACGGCTACGACGACGTCATCCTGGGCGCCTATTCAGACGACGACGACGGCTCATCTTCCGGCTCCGCCTACGTGTACCTGGGCAGCGCGAGCAGCATCGACAGCCTCAGCGAGACCAAGCTCACCGCCCCGGACGCCGCATCCGGCGACTACTTCGGCTACTCGGTCTCCGGCGCGGGCGACGTGAACGGCGACGGCTACGACGACGTCATCGTGGGGGCCTACAACGACGATGACGACGGCTCATCCTCCGGCTCCGCCTACACCGTCCTGGGCTCCTGCCCGACCCCAGCCACCTGGTACGCCGATGCCGACTCCGATGGCTACGGCGATGCCAGCGCCACCACCACGGCCTGCAGCATGCCGACGGGGTACGTCGCCGATGCCACGGACTGCGACGACACCGAGCCCCTGGCCTGGCCCAGCGCGAGCGAGGTCTGCGACGGCGTGGACAACGACTGCGACGGCACTGTGGACAACGACGACGCGGTCGACGCCACCACCTGGTACGCGGACGTCGATGGCGACGGCTATGGCGGCTACGCGTACAGGGTCACGGCCTGCACGGTGCCCAGCGGCTACGTGGACAACTCCAACGACTGCGACGACACCGAGGCCCTGGCCTGGAGAGGTGCCGCCGAGGTCTGCGACGGCGCCGACAACGACTGCGACGGCACCGTGGACAACGACGACGCGACCGACGCCACCACCTGGTATGCGGACGCGGACGCGGATGGCTACGGCGACGTCGGCACGACCACCACCGCCTGCAGCATGCCGTCGGGGTTCGTCGCCAATGCCACGGACTGCGACGACACCGAGGCCCTGGCCTGGCGAGGTGCCGCCGAGGTCTGCGACGGCGCCGACAACGACTGCGACGGCACGGTGGACAACAACGACGCGGTCGATGCCACCACCTGGTACGCCGACAAGGACACCGATGGCTACGGCGATGCCAGCGTCGCCACCACGGCCTGCAGCATGCCGACCGGGTACGTCGCGGATGCCAATGACTGCGACGACACCGAGGCCCTGGCCTGGAGAGGTGCCGCCGAGGTCTGCGACGGCGCCGACAACGACTGCGACGGCACGGTGGACAACGACGACGCGACCGACGCCACCACCTGGTACGCCGACAGCGACACCGATGGCTACGGCGATGCCAGCGCCAACACCACGGCCTGCAGCATGCCGTCGGGGTACGTCGCGAATGCCACGGACTGCGACGACACCGAGGCCCTGGCCTGGACCGGTGCGTCCGAGGTCTGCGACGGCGTGGACAACGACTGCGACGGCACCGTGGACGACGACGCGGTCGATGCCACCACCTGGTACGCCGACAGCGACACCGATGGCTACGGCGATGCCAGCGCCAACATCACGGCCTGCAGCATGCCGTCGGGGTACGTCGCGAATGCCACGGACTGTGACGACACCGAGGCCCTGGCCTGGACCGGTGCCGCCGAGGTCTGCGACGGCGCTGACAACGACTGCGACGGCACCGTGGACGACGACGCGGTCGATGCCACCACCTGGTACGCCGACAGCGACACCGATGGCCACGGCGATGCCAGCGCCACCACAACGGCCTGCAGCATGCCGTCGGGGTACGTCGCCGATGCCACGGACTGTGACGACACCGAGGCCCTGGCCTGGACCGGTGCGTCCGAGGTCTGCGACGGCGTGGACAACGACTGCGACGGCACCGTGGACAACGACGACGCGGTCGATGCCACCACCTGGTACGCAGACGTGGACGGCGACGGCTATGGCGGCAGCGCGTACAGCGTCACGGCCTGCACCGTGCCCAGCGGCTA